>SKEK01000659.1_pt1 | contig 18169 bp, 16 predicted proteins | sample 4826761 | NCBI WGS metagenome assembly SKEK01 (sample SAMN11008811, study PRJNA524170) | human gut metagenome | biome: Human fecal sample; material: Feces; isolation source: fecal sample from pouch patient p32 | host: Homo sapiens | place: Israel: Tel-Aviv | collected 2015-10-13 | reverse complement strand
CCCACAACGGCACCCTCCAACCCTACGTACGCTGGACCGCCGTCAACACCACCACACCATCAATCCTCAACTTCGCCACCGGCGTCTCCGGCGTCCACTACCCACCGACCTTCATCAACTACGTCGTCAACCAAGGCCCCCAATTCATGCAACTCAGCCCCCACGCCGACGACGTATGGCTCCACCGATGCGCGCTACGCAGCAACCACACCATCCAACAAGTCGACCCCACCCCACACCACTTCAACATCATCCCCACAACCCAACTCGGCGCCCTCGTACTACACAACACCTTCGGCGGCGGCAACGACGCACAAATCGCACAAGTCTACGAACCCCAAGACATCGCACGGCTAGTCGCCGAAGACCAACGCAGCACCCAAAACACGCACTAAAAACACCCCAACGCAACCCCGCCACCGGGACTACGACTCCATAAACAAACGCACAACCGCCTGGCGATCCGGCTTACCCGGCCCCGTCACCGGCACCGAACCCACACGAAGCAAACGCTTCGGCAACTGCCAACGCGGCACATCATCCAACGCCTCAACAACCTCACCCGGCGACAGCGTCCCCGAATACACCGCACAAATCGCCTGCCCCAAACGCTCATCCGGCACACCCACAACCACCGCGGCGTCAACACCCCGAACCGCCATCAACGCATGCTCCAACACCTCCGGATGCAACTTCAACCCACCCGAATCAATCACCGTATCCACCCGGCCCGTCACCCTCAACACCCCATCCTCAATAACCCCAGTATCCGAGGTGACAAACCAACCATCCGGACGAAACGCCCCCAACACCGACGCAGGCAACGCAGGAGCACCCGCAAACGTCCGATAACCCCGCGCAACCATCGGGCCCGCCACCGCAACACGATCACCCGCCAACGCCATCCGCGCACCCGGCAACGGCCGCCCATCATAAATAATCCCGCCAGACGTTTCCGAGCTACCGTAAGTCCGCACCACATTGATCCCCAACTTCCCACACGACACCCTCGTGTTCTCATCCAACGGGGCCCCACCAATCAAAATGGCATCAAACAACCGCAACGCCTCAATGCCCTCCAAAGACTCCAACGCCTTACGCAACTGAAGTGGCACCAACGCCGTATACCGGCGAAATGCGCCTGCCTCCGCATCCAGCTTCCGCGCAGCCCTCGCGAACACGGACACATCAAAACCCTTCGACACGTCGATAGAGATCGGCACCGTTCCAGCCACAAGGCTGCGCACAAGCACCTGAATCCCCGCAATATGATGCGCCGGCAACGCCAACAACCACACCCCAGGCCCCCCAAGGGCCTCATGCGTCGCGTCAGCGCTCGACACCAGATTCGTGGGGCTCAACAGCGCGCCCTTCGGCACACCCGTCGACCCGGACGTCGCAACCACCAAAGCAACGTCCTCGTCGATCGGCTTGCCTACACCCAATGCCTCATGGGGATGAGAACCCGGCGGCACCGGCGTAAACGTAGAAAACCCTGCCAGCGCCTGCTCAAGATCATCCAGAATCAACTCTGGAGACTGAGGAGGCACCGGCAGGGTGAAAAGCAAACGTCCCATTCACATAAAGCTAGCCCACAAGGCCCTCGCCAAAGGTGATTGACGGACCTGTGGTTGCTGGGCGGCTACCCGAAGGCTGCCTGGCGGGAGCTGAGCGGCTGCCTGGTGGCGAACCCCGGGCTGGCCGTGAAACCTGGGTCTAGTTGCTGGGCTTTGCGATGACCGCCAGATGCGTCGGGATGCTCGGGCGGAGCCAGTTGATGATGCGTGTCATGTTCTACTCCTTACTCGGATCGGTCGACGGCCTTGCGTTAGCAAGTGGTTCTCGTGCGCCCTGGGAAGTCATATCGACGGGGCGGGAAACGCTTGGTGTCCGGCTATCGTGGGTAAAAATTAATAGTTGGTTTTTACCCATTATTTGTTGATGTGAGACTTTACACTAATGCATGCATGCGGGGCGCGCAAGGATATTTCTTAAAAAATTTCAAAAAAGTTAGAAAATCGCAGGTGGCGGGCATTGAAAAAATTGTGGTGGTGGGTGTGTCGGGCATGTTTAGAGGGCGAGGAGTCGTCACCGACCGCCACCGCAGCACAAACCGCATCCTCCGAAATAGATGCCCCCCAGTTGTCGACGTAGGACTCGTAGGGGAGGAATTTCCTGTAGCCAGGAGGCGTATCGAATTGCTCCATGGACAGCGGGTTTTCCGCTGTGGACTGCCGCATACTCGGCGGCATGTAGTGCTGGTAGTGGCCCGCGTAAGCGTTGTTGCCGTCCGCAGGGTCCGTGGCGTCATCAGTAGGGCTGCTGTGCTGTTGAGTTTGGGTGTGCTTGTGCCACCACTGGTCCATGTTGATCTTGTTGACGGTCTCCCGGGGTGACACCCCGCCGTTGTTGCGGGCCCAAGGTGGGGTGCTGTCGAGGTCGAGCAGGCCGCTGGCCTGGGCTTCGCGGTAGTGCTTGGCGGCTTTTGATTGGTCGGCGAGGGTGCCTCCGTTGGTGATGAAGCGTCCGCGGCGTCGGGAGTCGTCGTTGTTGGCGTGATGGTGGTGGCAGAGCGGCACGAGGTTGCTAATTGGTGGATTGGTGTAAACCCTTGTGGGGGTGAGTCGGTCGGCGCCACGGCCACCGCCTCGGGGTGTAAACATGCAGGTGGGAAACGTGATTTAAGGCGTTGAATGGGCGCCGTTGGGGTCTAGGTAGGGGCGGGCGCCTCTATGCTTGTCTCATGCAAGTGTTCTTTTCTTGGCTCACGTCTCAAAGTGGTGTGTCGTTGTTGGTTGCCCTCGTTGCCCTTGTCGGTGTCCTTGTCACGACGTGGTGGAACAACAAAGCGGCCGACCAACGGCGCAAGGACGACCAAGCGGCCGAGAACGCTAGGCGTAAGGCCGACGACGACCGACGTGAACGGGAACGGTTGGAACAACTGCAACGTGAAGATCGGGCACGGCAACGCAAGGCGGTGGCCGAGTGCATCGGCGCGATTTTCACCGCGGCGCAAGGCGTACGCGACGCCATTATTCAGCTGCAACGGGATAAACCAATGGTGCCCTTGGACAAGGTGTTAATCGAAAAGGCAATGGCCCTTGGTCGGTTCTATCGTGAGGCCGCGGCGCACCTTAACCAATGTGACCTTGAGGTTACCCAACCGCACGTTAGGGAACAGATAGCCAAGGTGTGGGCCTGTATCGAACACGACCAAAAGGAACTAGACGGCAACGGTGAAGTTCGCTCAAGCGATATATGGCTTGCTACGGCCAAGGACTTGCAACCACTTAGCGAACAGACACTAAAGGGATTGAGGGAGCTAACAATTGTGGCGCGGTTGTCGTTGCTTGAGTATCCCGAGCACATGGCCAAGCAACCCGTCGTACCCCTTGACGACAACGGCAACTAGACAACCACCACCGCCCCGACGCTCGCACCTTGAGCGTCGGGGCGGTGGTGGTTTCCCAAGTGGCTAGGGGTCTAGCTAGTGGCCAACTCTAGTAGTCAAAATCGGCCAAGCCGGGTGTGTCGTTGTCGCGGCGGCCACGGTTATCGACGGTGACCACACCGCCGCCGTGGTGCCGGGCGGCCATGCGTGCCCCGATAGCGTCAAGGGTGTCGTGTGAGTCCACTGCCGTTACCGGGCGCACCTCGTCTAAGCGCCACCGCCGCCACTGTTGCCTTCGATGTTGCTGTTCTGCTGTTTTTCTTCTTCCAGGGCTTTCTTAACGTCATCGTCGGAGGGCTATGGCGCCGCTTCGAACAGTTGCTTGCCGAGGGAGCACCATTGGTTGGCGTCTGCCTATTCCACGTTGAAGGTTTCGATGATGAAGTTCACGAGCCGTTTGCCGTGCTTGCAGTGCGCTTTTTGCTTGCTGAGGAGGTGGGCGATGATGCCACCGAAGGATGCTTGGCGGTGGAATAGTTCCATGATTTGTTGGGCGTCGGATACCTCGATGGTGTCGATGAGTGCATGAAGTGTTGCTTGTGGAATCAGCGCAACCACTGTGCCCCCTGGCGAAAACCTAGTGTCAAAAAAACTTACCGATTGGGTTGGCTGTTTGTGTTCGATTTTAGTGGTGTGTGTTCGATTTGGCAAGGGTTTTTGAAGAAATTTTGTTAGATTTTTCACTGTTTAGTGCCGATCTTTAGGCTTTCGGTGGGTGCCGACCCCTTAAATGTTCGATTTATACAATTGAAAACTCCGTATTTGTATGGTAAATCCTATCGATCTTTTTGAAGAGAGTCTAATCTTCGGGATGCTGGAGGCTCCGGTGGGTTGTTGCGAGCGAGGGGGCATTACAGAAAGGGGAGCCTTTTAATAGTTGCTATTGACGCGCATAGTTTTTCTGACTAGGATCACCTCAAAAACATCAAACTAAAGAATGATTACTTATGGGTAAAAAGAAGAAAATTACGACGAGGTCTCTGATGACTTGCGTAGTGTTGGGTGCCGCATCAGCAGTCTTTGTTTGGCTAGCTATCGCCCTCAACACACTGCTCGTCGGCTCGGTACCGTGGTTGGCATACCCAGCTCCTACACCGATGTTCTGGGGCACGATTGCCGCGGTGTTGCTGATTCGTCGCGGCGGTATGGCAACGCTCACGGGGTTTATCGCCGCATTGATTGGTTTCGGTGCTACGGCGTTGGCCGCTGGTTTGTTCGTGGAACTGACTTTCTTCTTGGGTCGGCGACTGCTGATTGTCAAAGACCGCGCAATCTTTAATTCTTCAACCTTGACTTGGGCCATGTGCGCCGGTGGTTCAGCTGGTTTATCTATTGGGCTTACGATCCTTATGATGAGCGCGGCCCGCGATGCTCTTCCTTTTCACCTTATTCTCTTAGGCATCGTCGTTAAGATCGTCCTGGGGGTGCTGTACGGCGCGATTAGTCACTTCATTGCCAGGAAGATTTTCGAAGCCGGCGTGAACCCTCAGGGTCTGCGCGTCAGTGCTCTGCTAGACCCCGCACGGGGTTAGGGCGCTGATGGAGCAGGCAGTGCTGTCCGTTAAAGACCTCAGCGTTGGCTACCGCGAGGGTGATCCAGTTGTGCAGGGCATGAACCTTGAGCTGGCCCCCGGTTCTTACACTGTGCTTTCGGGAGCGTCAGGTTGCGGAAAAACCACACTTCTTTATGCCCTGTGCGGACTTTTAACCTCTAGCTTTGAGGGTTGGCAACAGGGGGACATATTCGTTGATGGTATTGATCCGCAGCAGTCTGCAGAGGGGGAGCTCGCGTGTCACATCGCGTGCGTGTGGCAGCAACCTGACGCTCAAATGTGTGCCCGAACTTTGTTCCATGAGCCGGGTTTACCTCGTGATTATCAGTGCAAAGAGATGTCGCAGACTGATGCTCTTACGGAGGAGTTGCTCGAATGGGTGGGCCTGTCGCACCTGAATTCGGACAGTGATCCTTTGCAACTTTCCGGTGGGGAGCAGCAGCGGCTCGCGTTGGCCGCGGCCTTAGCGCAGGGGGCCAAGGTGCTTGTTTTGGATGAGCCGGCCGCAGCGTTGGACCAGCAGGCTCTGGAGCAATTTTTGCAGGCCTTGAGTCGTATACGCGACCGTACGGGGGTGACGGTTTTGGCCGTTGATCATCGTCCAGAAAAGCATCGCGGCCTTGCTGAGAGGTTTATCCTCTTGGATCAAGAAGGCACGATTGTTTATGACGGTGATTACGAAGAGGTCCTAGATGCCGGTGGTGATCTTCTTCGTCGGCATGACGTCCGTGCTTCCTCTGGGGGCTCAATCTCGGGTGTGATTAATAACGTCGCGGATAGTTCGGCGTCGCCGGTGGTGGCGACGGCCATTGCTGATGGCTCTGAAGTGGTCAACGCGAAGGGGGTTTTCTACCAGTCGAGCGATGGGGAAATGCTTCTTGCTCCGACTGACCTTTGTGTGAGGCGGGGTGATGTTGTTGCTTTGATTGGGCGTAACGGCAGCGGTAAGAGCACTTTGCTTCGATGTCTTGTTGGAATGCTTACCTGTGGGGGTGTGATCGTGCCTGGCAAGAAGGATCGAGTTGAGTCAGGAATCGGGTGGGTGACGCAACGTTCATCATCGGTTCAGCTTTATGGCAGCGTTGAAGCTACGTTAGTCGCAGCGATATCGCGTGGGCGTTCTGAGAGTACCGCGGAGTTGAGTGAGCAAGAGCACAACGCAGTACTCGAGATAGCCAAAGAATTCCGACTGCAGGATTTGCTCCATCGTCATCCGATGCGTTTGTCCGGCGGCCAGCGACAGCGTCTGAATATTGGGGCTGCACTCTTGTCTCAGCCGGCGCTATTGCTGCTTGATGAGCCAACGAGCGCGCAGGATGCATCGGGCATCGCAAGCGTTGTGCGTGCGTTGCATGAAGGCAGGGGCTCAAGGGGGACTATCGTCGTCAGCCACGACCGTGAGTTTTTGCACCAGCTTCATCCCAGCCAAACCATCGAACTGAAGCTGCAGGCGGGCAGTGGTTTGAGTGAATCGCAAGCAAAAAAATCTTCGGGCAGAGAAAAAGATTGCCTACCTCTTGTGCATTCACTGGTGCTGTTGCTTGTAGCTATTGCAGTGTGGATTGCAGCTGCTCGGCGAACTAGCCTACAGGAGCTTGCGGTGCTCGCTGTAGTTCTTTTTGTGTTTGGGCTGCTGGGATCAATACGGCGGCAGGGGATCGCTAAGTTCCTGCTGCGTTGTGTGCTCATAGCTGCTTTTTGCGTCTTGAGCTGGGTGGGTTTCTTGCCTTGGGTGAGTGATGTACAAGCTCAACCGTGGCTGAATCAGCAAAGAATGGTTGGGGCGTTGTTGCCGGCGGTGCAGCTGTCAACGTTGGTTCTAGCGAGCGTAGCGGTACTACCGCTGGTGAGGGGACCGGAGTTGGTGGACACATTGATTGGAATGTTGAAGGTTCCTTATCGCTTTGTGGACATTGCACTGTTCGGTAATCGTTTCATGGCGCGCATTAGACGAGATATGAGTTTTGTGCAGCATCAATATCGATTAACTACCCGGAATGCAAAGCGAAGAATAGGTCTGTTGAGGCTTGTCCCTGTGGTAACCGTAGCGTCATTGCGGGACAGTGAGCAGCTTGCAGATGCGCTTGATAGCAGGGGATTCGGGGCTAGTTCGACAAGAACTCTGCGGCATTACCGTCCGCTCACAGCGTTGGATATTGCGGCTGGATTGGGATTCTTCGCCTTTCTACTGCTCCTCCCATCTATTGCGGAGTTTTTCTGGAGGCTGTTGTGATGGGCATTGTGCAAGCCGTGATGACGGGGCAGGGCCCTGGATTGCTCCGGAGCAGACAGCGATCAGCGTTCGTTTGCTGATTACTGACAACTGCTGAATTGAACTATTAAACGCGACCTAATAATTGCCTAAGGAGATAAGCATGATGAGTGACCGAACCGTGCCAAGTGCACCGATCGGAGATCAGGCCGTCCAGAAGAAAGAACCCCTGTCGTCTGGAGCTCCCGAAAACGTTATGCCTGTGCAGAAGCAGGACATAGCCGAGCTGATTTCGTTGATTCGAGGAGAATCTGCTGATGATCACAGTGAACTGTCAGCACCGGATGCGCCAGGCCGCTATTACGGGAATCACAAATTCTTAGCGATCAAGGTGGAGCGAATTGAACAGCGAACTCCTGCTCTTACGCGGATTTGGTTCCGCCCAGAGCCCAGCAGTTTTGACGGTCAATGGCATACTCCGAACATTGCGATGCGCCTGGAAATACCAGTCACCCCTGAAGAATATGTCGGTGTTGAAGGGGCCCCGCCCACGGCGTCGCGTGCGTACACGGTTGCGGAGTACGACAACACCAGTGGGACGATCGCCATTGATTTTGTTGTCCACGGGACAACTTCACCGGTAATGCAGTGGATGCAATCCGTGGAGTCCGGTGACGTTATCTACAGTTGGGAACCCGGACAGCATCGTGTTCCACAAAACGCCGGTCGGGTGTTGTTTGCGGCTGACTCCACTGCGCTGCCTGCCGCGCTGTCGATCATCCGCGATCGCAGCACGTTTGAGTCAGCTGTCTTGTTTGCAGCCGCTTCTGATGAGGAGCTCGCTCTGGCGAAGGATTTGCTGGCGGATATTGAGGTACATGTTGTGGGGGTAGAACCCGGTGAACTCGCCGCAGCGGTCACGTGTTTTAGTGGTGAGTGCGATTGGCTGTGGGCTTGCGGGGAAAGTGGGGAGATGCGGCCAATTCGTAAATTCGGGCGAGAAACCCTGGGCTTAGACAGGGCCCGCGTGCAGGTGTTTGGTTATTGGAAGCGCAATCAGAGCCACACGCTTTCAGACTTGAGTCGCTTGCAACGTGTGCGTCAAGCGATGATCAACGGTGAGGATTTGGAGGCGGTCGAAGCGCAGCTGGAAGAAGAGTTGTGAAAAAGCGCCTAGCCGGGCTGTTTGAGCTCAGGCTAGGCGCGGGGGTGCCCTAGGCGCGGGTCGGAAGGTGCGTTAGGCTTCGGTGCCGAACACATCCAAGCCGGTGTATTGGAAAATCGTCGCCTTAGTAATCCACAGGATCCCCGTGATGATTGCTGCGATGATGATCGCAAAGCACAGGTAGGCCGCAGCTTTCGCGACGGGGGAGGCGTCGGCGCCGTGCACGATAGTGTCGTCTTCGCTGACCTGCCCGGGGCCGGCGGCCAGGCGAATTCCAAGCGCAAAAAGTGCGGGGAGCCCTGCGCCGAGGACAAGCCCAGCGAGAAGAACTTCACCTAGGTCTGCGATCATGGTGCCAAAGCTCATTTATCGGCCCTCTTTCCTCTGCTGGTCTGCCATGGGTGTTGACGTCGCGGGGGTTGCGGCGGCTGCGTCATCACGGGGATCGTAGGCGGCTTGGGTGCTGTCGGCGGGGCTGGCACCAGTCATCGGGTTGTCGATGACCTCGACTATTGCCAGGGGGTCTTCTGCCGGGTCGAAAGCAGCGGCAGCGGCGTCGGCTGCATTGTCGGGGGTTGGTGCTGCGGCAGGTTGTGCGGCAGTGTGGGCGCCTGCGCGCGCAGCGGTCGCGGCGTCGTCACTGTTTTCGTCCCATTCGTCATTGACGTTGGAGCTATTAACGGGGGCCTTGAGGGAGTGGCTGAAAATGTAGCCGGCGAGGGCGACGAGCACGGCGAATGCTGCGATGACACCCCAGAGGTCACCCATGCCCAGGCCGATTAAGTGAGCGAGCCACCAGGTCGCAGCGCCGACGGCAGCTGCTGCGGGAAGGGTGATGAGCCACGCCAGTGCCATGCGGCCGGCGACCCCCCAGCGGACTTCGGCACCCTTGCGGCCGAGGCCGGTGCCCATGATGGAGCCGGTGGCGACGTGTGTGGTGGACAGTGCCATGCCGAAGTGGGAGGAGGTAAGGATGATGGCTGCGGAGGAGGTTTCGGCGGCCATGCCTTGGGGGGAGTCGATCTCGACGAGGCCTTTGCCCAGGGTGCGGATGACGCGCCAGCCACCCATGTAGGTGCCGAGGGCGATGCAGATTGCGCAGGCGGCCTTCACCCAGAAGGGGATCGGGTCGTCCTGGTGGAGGTTGCCGGTGGCGACAAGGGCGAGGAAGATAACGCCCATTGTTTTCTGCGCGTCGTTGGTGCCGTGCGCCAGCGAGACCAGGGATGCGGAACCGATTTGTCCGAAGCGGAAGTAGTTGTTTTTCTGGCCTTCTGGAACTGAGTTGGTGAGCCTGTAGACCAGCCAGGTGCCGACCATGGCGACGATACCGGCAACGACGGGTGCTGCGAGTGCGGGGATGATGACCTTGGCGGCGACGCCGTGCCAGACGACGCCTCCCATGCCGAGGGAGGCGAGCGCTGCGCCGATCATGCCACCGAACAAGGCATGCGACGAGGACGAAGGGATGCCGAACAGCCAGGTGAGGAGGTTCCACACGATGCCGCCGATGAGGCCTGCGAAGACTACGAGGAGTAGTTGGTGGGCCTGGTCGGGATTCATGAGGTCGAATTTGTCGAGGTCGACGACGCCTTTGGCGACGGTGGTGGCGACTTCGACGGATAGGAATGCGCCCACGAGGTTGAGCGAGGCAGAGATGCCCACCGCCACTTTGGGTTTGAGTGCGCCTGTGGCGATGGATGTTGCCATCGCGTTGCCTGTGTCGTGGAAGCCATTGGTGTAGTCAAAGGCTAGCGCTGTGGCCACCACGATGAGGAGGATGATCAGTTCGGTCACGGTTGTAGTATGCCCGAGTGTGGGGGGTGGTGAAAACCAGGATTCGGTACCGGGGCGAGCTTAAAACGGGTCTAAACCGACCCTTTTTACCCCCAATGTTGGGTGTGATGCTGCATTGGGAGGTGGCCGATCATGGGTGACTCCCACGGATTTTCAAGGATGGCCCGGGGTCGCGGGGGTGGCGTAGGAGTATTAACCCTGATGTTCGGACATGCGGCAGACATGCGGCAGGAAACCTCTTCACTCGAGCGGCACCAACAAAGTGTGACATATTGCACCCGCTTGGCCTTCTGCGGGTAGCGCTAGTAGTAGAGCGCTAGTAGTAGTACGGGAATTCCGACCAGTCAGGGTCGCGCTTTTCCAAGAAAGAATCGCGACCTTCGACGGCTTCGTCGGTCATGTAGGCAAGGCGGGTGGCCTCGCCGGCGAACACCTGCTGTCCCATCAAGCCATCATCGGTGAGGTTGAAGGCGAACTTCAGCATGCGCTGCGCTGTGGGGGACTTGCCGAGGATCTCCTTGGCGGCCTGGATCGCCTCATTTTCCAGATCCGCATGATCGGCCACAATATTGACCGCACCCATGCGCTGCATGGTCTCCGCATCATAGGTGCGCCCCAGGAAGAAGATCTCGCGGGCAAATTTCTGACCCACCATCTTTGCCAGGTATGCGGAACCATAGCCGGCGTCAAAACTTCCGACATCCGCATCAGTCTGCTTAAAGCGCGCGTGCTCGCGGGATGCGATCGTCATGTCGCACACCACGTGCAGGGAGTGCCCGCCGCCGGCAGCCCAACCACCAACTACGGCGATGACCACCTTCGGCATGGTGCGGATCAGACGCTGTACCTCAAGGATGTGCAGGCGGCCGCCTTCGGCCTTCTCGCGCGCGACGTCAACAGTGTCGGCAGTGTCGCCATCGGCGTAGCGGTAGCCGCTGCGGCCTCGGATGCGTTGGTCGCCGCCGGAGCAGAAGGCCCAGCCGCCGTCCTTCGGTGAGGGGCCGTTGCCGGTCAGCAAAACGCAGCCGACGTCGGGTGTGCGGCGCGCGTGGTCGAGGGTGCGGTAGAGCTCGTCGACGGTGTGGGGGCGGAAGGCGTTGCGCACTTCGGGGCGGTCGAAGGCGATGCGGACGATGCCGGCGTCTGTGTGCCGGTGGTAGGTGATGTCGGTGAGGTCGTCGAAGCCGTCGACTGTGGTCCATTGGGTGGGGTCGAAGGGGTTGCTGCTGCTCATGGATATTCAGCCTACCGCCGTCGTTGGGTTGTGGTGCGGCGCGATGGGTGGTGTGTGGGGCAAGATGGTCGCATGGATTCCAATGTGACTTTTGATCCCGCGGTGGTCGATGCGATTGCTTCCATCGACCTTGACCGTATCGGCCAGCCGGGCGGCTTGGATGTTCGGGTGGTGGGGGTTCCGTTGGCGGTGCGTTTCCGTGGGGTTGATGTGCGTGAGGCCGTGTTGATTAAGGGGCCGGCGGGGTGGGGAGAGTTTGCCCCGTTTAAGGAGTATGAGCCGCAGGAGGCCGCTGCGTGGTTGGCTGCCGGGATTGAGCAGTCGCATGTGGGTTTGCCTGCTGTAAAGCGTGATTCGGTGGAGGTCAACGCGACGGTTCCAGCGGTCGCGCCGGAACAGGTAGCTGCGGTGTTGGATCGCTTCCCGGGGTGCCGGACTGTGAAGGTGAAGGTGGCTGATCGCCCGTGGGAGCAGGGGGCTTTGGATGATGACGTCGCGAGGGTTGCGGCTGTGCGTGAATATTGTGCTGCCCGCGATGTGGTTGCGCAGATTCGTGTGGATGCCAATCGTGCGTGGTCGGTAGAGCAGGCTACCCAGGCTGTGCGTCGTTTTGGTCCTTTGCAGTATGTGGAGCAGCCGTGTGCGACGGTTGATGAGCTGGCGCAGTTGCGTGCGACTTTTCCTCGGATGGGTGTGTTTGTGCAGGTTGCGGCGGATGAGTCTATTCGGCGCGCGGAGGATCCTTTCGAGGTGGCTCGTCGTCGTGCGTGTGATGTGGCGGTGTTGAAGGTGGCGCCGTTGGGTGGGGTGCGTCGTACGTTGGCGATTGCTGATTTTTTGGCGGAGCAGGGGATTGCGGTGACTATTGCCAGTGCTTTGGACACAGGTGTGGGCATGTATGGGGGGTTGGTGGCTGCGGCGAATCTGCAGGGTTTTGTGGATGATGATTTGATGGAGGCTCCTCGTCTGGCCGCGGGGTTGGCCACGGGCGGGTTGTTTGAGCCGGGCGCGGACGTCGTGCCGGATAGTCTTTTCGCCGTTGTTGATGGGGCTATTGCGGTGCCGCGCCAGGCTCCAGTGGTGGATGAGCAGCGGTTGGCGGCGGCCGAGGCCCGGGTGTCGGATGAGGTGCGGCAGTGGTGGTTGGCTCATCTGCGTGCGTCGTTGGTGGAGCTTCGTAAGGCTGTCGGCCTCGAGTCCTGCTAGCCCGCTAGAGTGGGCCTATGGATTCTTGCGTTGACGTAGGCGGTACACCGGTGGCCCCTAACGGTGTGGTCCCTGACGTTGTAGTCCCTAGTGTTGTGGCCGCGGCGGTTGTGTTGGATGCTGCGGTTGCTGCTGGGGTGCGTGAGGTTGTGGTGTGCCCCGGTTCGCGTAGTGCCCCGCTGGCGTTGTGTGCGGCGCGGGATCCCCGGGTTCGGGTGCATACCCGCATTGACGAGCGTTCCGCTGCGTTTTTTGCCCTCGGCATGGCTAGGGTGACGGGGCGTCCTGCGATGGTTGTGATGACCTCTGGCACTGCCGTTGCAAACTGTCTACCTGCTGTTATTGAGGCCGCGCACGCTCACGTTCCCCTGGTGGTCGCGTCAGCTGATCGCCCCGCTCGCCTGGTGGGCACGGGAGCCAGCCAAACCATTGACCAGGTGGGAATGTTCGGTGGGTTTGCCGAGTGCGTCAACGTTGAGCCCCTACCGAAGCGCCTCTCTGAGGATGACGCCGCGGGGTTCACGCATGCAGTCAGCATGCTGCGCACCCAGGTGGATCACGCCTTCGCGCAGGTTGGTCCGCAGCGCCCCTTGCAGTTAAACCTGCAATTTGATCAACCTCTCGTCGGCAGTGTTGACGCCGCGACCGCCTGGGTCCGTGAGAATCTTCCGGCCGCAGATGACGCGACGTCATCACCCAAAAACACGCGCAACCAACAGGGGAGTCACAAGTGGATTGACCACGGCGAAGTGACCGTGGACCTGAGCAAACGCACCCTCGTGATCGCAGGTGACGAAGCATGGCCGGTGGAAGGGCTTGAAGACGTCCCCACCATGGCTGAACCCACCGCACCCGCACCTTATCTGCCCGTGCACCCCGGTGCGGCGCGACTGTTCCTATCGGAGCAGGTCTCCGCGGAAGGCTACGTTGTCGACACCAAACCGGAACAAGTCATCGTCGTAGGCCACCCCACGCTGCACCGCGGCGTCATGAAGCTACTCAAAGACCCCGACGTGCGGCTGATCGTGCTGTCCCGCACCAACCAACTCACCGACCCCTACCGGCGTGCCGACGCCACCGGAACACACATAAAAACCACCGGTGAGCTAGACAAAAACTGGCTCAAAGTATGCTCCGCGGCCTCCGACCTCGCCGCAGAAACCGTGCGCACCGCCCTCGAAGACGACACCCTCGGATTCACCGGACTGCACGCCGCAGCAGCCGTCGCGGACACACTCGCCGTGGGCGACACCCTCGTCCTCGGGGCATCCAACCCCGTCCGCGACGCCAGCTTCCTAGGCCTGCCCTACGACGGAGTCTCAACCTACGCCCCCCGCGGCGCCGCCGGAATCGACGGAACCATCAGCCAAACGCTGGGCGTAGCCGCCGCGACGTCAACACTCAACCCAGAGGAACCCCGCACACCCCGCACCATCGCGCTCCTCGGCGACGTTACCTTCCTCCACGACGCCGGCGGACTTAACATCCCCGAACACAGCCCCCAACCAGACAACGTCACCATCGTCGTCGCCAACGACTCCGGCTGCGGCATCTTCGAAACCCTAGAGGCAGGCGACCCCGACTACCGCGACGTCTTCGAACAAGTCTTCGCCACCCCCTGCAACGTCGACATCGCCGCGCTCTGCGACGCATACGACTGGGAATACATCCGCGCCGAAACCACCCAGCAACTCCTCGACGCACTTGTCGACACCTGCGAAAAACCACGCGGCAGAACCATCATCGAAGCAGTCACCACCCGCACCACCCGACGCGAACTCGCCTACAAGGCACAACTATGAACCCACGCGTGCGCAAAAGACTCAACCAACTCATCATGGGCCTATGGGCATTCGCCATCGTCGGCTGCCTCGGCCTCAGTGTCGGCTGCTACATCGACGACCGCACCATCGCCGCCGACCCCGGCCGAGCTCTCGCACGCGTCACCAACACCAGCGGAGCACGCACCACCGTCGACTTCCGCGACGAACAAGGCGTCTACCGCTCGCCCCCCAACGGACTGCTCTACCCAACAGGACTATCCGAAAACCAACTCGTCTACGTCACCTACGCAAAAAGCAACCCCAACCTCGTCAAAGTTGAAAACCGCGCCTGGACGCTATCCCTCATCCCCGCGGCGTCATTAATGCTGGCAAGCACACTCATCGCCGCCGCGCTATTCGCCGCCGTCGCCTGGGCAAACACAGCCCTACGACGTCGCGCCGAAGCCGCAGCCGCCGCACGAACCCCCAAACACTAGGAGCCACATGCGAGTCGCCATTGTCGCCGAATCCTTCCTCCCCAACGTCAACGGAGTCACCAACTCCGTCCTCCGCATCCTGGAATACCTACGCGACAACGGACACGACGCCCTCGTCATCGCGCCGGGCGCCCGCGACTTCGAAGAAGAAATCCCAGAATACGCAGGGTTTCCCATCGTCCGCGTGCCCACCATCATGGTGCCGATGATCAACTCGCTACCCATCGGCGTCCCCATGCCCGCAGTGATCAACGCGCTGCGCAGCTTCCACCCCGACGTCATCCACCTAGCCAGCCCCTTCGTCCTCGGCGGCGCAGGAGCATCCGCCGCGAAACAACTAGACATCCCCTGCGTTGGCGTCTACCAAACCGACGTCGCCGGATTCGCACAAAAATACAACCTCGCGCCGCTGATCGCCATGAGCTGGGAATGGACCAAAGCCATCCACAACAAATGCCAACTCACCCTCGCGCCCAGCAGCGCCACCATCAGCACCCTCCGAAGCCACGGCATACGCAACGTCCACCAATGGGCCAGGGGAGTCGACGCCCAACGCTTCAACCCCAGCAAACGCAGCCAACAACTGCGCACACAATGGAACCCCACGGGCGCACAAACAATCGTCGGATACGTCGGCAGGCTCGCCGCCGAAAAAGGCGTCGAACGGCTAGCACAGGTTGACGCCCAACCCGACATGCAACTCGTCATCGTCGGCGACGGCCCAGAACGCCCCACACTAGAAGCGCTCATGCCCAACGCGGTATTCACCGGCGCCCTCGACGGCGAAGAACTCGCACAGGCCTACGCCAGCTTCGACATCTTCTGCCACACCGGAGAATTCGAAACCTTCTGCCAAACCATCCAAGAAGCCCTCGCAAGCGGCATCCCCGCAATCGGCCCCAACGCCGGCGGCCCCATCGACCTGATCCGCCCCGGCTCCCACGGCGCCCTCCTCGACGTCGACACCTACCAAGACACCGTCGTCAACACCATCCGCCAACTACGCGCACCCAACAGTTACCCCACACTGTGCCAAAATGCCCGGGACAGCATCGAAGGAAAAACCTGGGAAGCACTGTGCGAACAACTCCTTGACTACTACCAGCAAGCAATGTCCGCGACCTCGCCCCGATGGCGCCGCACCATCGCCGCCCCCATTCAACGCGTACGGCGTGCGGTAGCCTTGAGGCCGTGGCAAAAGCAACGCTAGACAAAAACCCCAAAGACGTCGCCCGCATGTTTGACGACGTCGGCAAAAACTACGACATCACCAACACCGTGCTGTCGTTCGGACAAGACAAACTGTGGCGTGCTCGCACCCGCAGCCGCCTTGACCTCAAACCGGGTGAAAAAGTCCTCGACCTTGCCGCAGGCACCGCAGTATCCACCGAAGAACTCGCAAAATCCGGCGCCTGGATCGTCGCCTGCGATTTCTCCCAAGGCATGCTCGCCGCAGGTAAAGACCGCGACGTCCCCAAAGTAGTGGGCGACGGAATGCACCTGCCCTTCGCCGACGCCAGCTTCGACGCCGTCACCATCAGCTTCGGCCTCCGCAACATCCACGACTACCGGGCAGGCCTGCGCGAACTACTACGCGTCACCAAACCCGGCGGACGCATCACCGTCGCTGAATTCTCCACCCCGATCGTGCCCATCTGGTCGACGATCTACAAGGAATACCTCATGCGTGCACTCCCCGCAGTCGCCCGCATCGTATCTAGCAACCCCGAGGCCTACGAATACCTAGCCGAATCCATCCGCGCATGGCCCAACCAAGAAACGCTCGCCCAAGCTCTGCGGGAATGCGGCTGGGTCGACGTTGGTTGGCAAAACCTCACCTTCGGAATCACCGCGCTCCACAGCGGAATCAAACCCGCCTAAAGCCGGCTAGCGTGGGCTCGCGCCAGCTAGTTCTGGGTGCCCGCTAGTTCTGGGTGCCCCACAGCTGATCGGATGAACCCAGACGCCGCGACAAACCGAACGCCGCACCACCTGCCGCCCGCCACACACGCGCCACCACATCACGGTCCTCCGGCGTCACCACATTGCCCATCAAACGCGCCGCAGTAGGCATCACCCCACTGCGCATCCCCACAGGACCCGCAGCAGGCAAAAACCACGGCAGCGTCAATAAACGCCCCAACTCGCGCGCTAGAGAAAACGCCGGCCCATACGTAGCCCGCAGCACCCCCGGCCACAGGTCCGTCAGCACCCTGCCCGGAGTATCATCCAACAACTCCACCGCAAGCCGAGCAGTCTCCAACGCATAATCAATCCCCTCGCCATTGAGTGGATTGACGCACCCCGCGGCGTCACCAATCAACGCCCAGTTCTTACCCGCCACATTGCTCACGGCGCCACCCATCGGCAACACCGCGCTAGCAACCCCCTCAGGCTCGGAAAACTCCCACCCCTCAGCCTGCCCCACACACGACTGCCTGTAAGTACGCAACAGCTTCTTCGTGTTCACCTTCGCAGGACGCCGTGAAGTCGACAACGCTCCACAGCCAAGATTCACCGAACCATCCCCCAAAGGGAAAATCCACCCATAACCAGGCAAAACATCACCCGATTGCGGGTCCTTTAGCTCCAAATGTGAATGGATCCACGGGTCCGAACCCAACGGCGACTCGCAATACGAACGCGCAGCAATCCCATACACATGCTCCTTATGCCACACCCGACCCAACTGCTTCGACAACGTCGAGCGAGCACCATCAGCCACAATCACCCACCGCGGCTCCACCCGCAACTCCGCCCGATCAGCACCCCCAGCAGACGCCACCACAACGCTACGCAACCTGCCATCCACCACCACAGGATCCCGAACCACAGCCCCACCCAACGCACGCACACCAGGCTGCTCACACGCATGCGACGCCAACAACCAATCCAACTGGGTACGCCGCATCGCCGACCCCACCGGCGCAAAACCAGCAACCGGCCCCGGCTTCGGCCACGGACACTCCACCGAAGCACCAAAACCATGCAACATCAGCCCTCGATTGCGATAACCCCCAACCCCCACAGCATCCGCAACACCCAGCGCCTCCAACTCATGCATCGCCCGCGGCGTCAAACCATCCCCACACGTCTTATCCCGAGGAAACACCGCCTGATCCACCAACAACACCTCAAACCCCCGACGCGCCGCATGAAACGCAGCAGCAGACCCCGCAGGACCAGCCCCCACCACCAACACATCCACCCGCGCCACCAGCGACGGAAACGCAGACGCGACGTCATCATCAAGACCAAAACTAAGAGGAAAAACCACGAACCCCATTGTGC
>SKEK01000647.1_pt1 | contig 18391 bp, 19 predicted proteins | sample 4826761 | NCBI WGS metagenome assembly SKEK01 (sample SAMN11008811, study PRJNA524170) | human gut metagenome | biome: Human fecal sample; material: Feces; isolation source: fecal sample from pouch patient p32 | host: Homo sapiens | place: Israel: Tel-Aviv | collected 2015-10-13 | reverse complement strand
TAAAAAATTTGCGTAATAGCTGAAATTATAATCTCAGGATAAATTATATATGTCTTATGTTTTTGATTAATTCTATTTATTGATTTGCATCAATTATCTTTTTTGCAGATGCGTTAATGTCATTGTACATAGTTCAGAGCGCACAATAAGTATCATGAATAGAATTGTTTTTTGGTTTGTCACCTTGGTTTTCATATCTTCTACGTCTTATGCTAATGATTTTTATAGAGCAGACTCCAGATCACCAGATGAAGTGAGACGTTCTGGTGGGTTAATACCCCGAGGACAAGATGAAGCGTATGAACGTGGTACGCCAATCAATATTAATTTATATGATCACGCCCGAGGAACTGTAACAGGGAATACCAGATATAATGATGGTTATGTATCTACAACAACGACATTAAGACAGGCTCATTTGATCGGGCAAAATATGCTTGGGAGCTTTAACGAGTATTATATTTATGTCATTGCACCAGCGCCTAATTTATTTGATGTGAACGGCATACTCGGTACATACAGCCCATACCCAAGTGAAAATGAGTATGCAGCATTAGGTGGTGTTCCATTATCACAAATAATTGGATGGTATAGAGTAACTTTTGGTGCGATAGAGGGGGGGATGCACAGAAACAGAAATTATCGAAGAGATTTATTTCGTGGATTATCTGTTGCACCGAATGAAGATGGGTATCATCTTGCGGGATTCCCTGATGAATTCCCAGCCTGGAGAGAGTACCCTTGGATAGAGTTTGCGCCAGATCAATGCCATCAAAATAATAAAACTAATAGTTTTTTAACCTGTGATTTTATCACTAATGAACTATCGCAAGCTGATTTATTACAATTTAAGAAGCTCATAAAACGCAAATCCACTTTGTTGACTTTGCAAAGTATTGATGATTTTCTGGTAAAGAATGGAGATAAAGATGAACTTTAAGGCATTGATTAAAATTTTTGTTTTTATGATAAGTTTGGTATCTATCCAAACATTTGCAGGTGTTAGCCAGGAGTTTAGAACTAACTGTGGAGGAACCACAGCCAGAATTGTAGAGGGAGTCAAATTGACTCAATATTTTGCTGACGCAAATGTTAATAGGAAAGGTATATATGTTGTCAGTTCAACTGGCGGTGTTTGGATTATTCCTGGGGCGCAAAACTATCCGGACAATTATGTCGCTGATGAAATGAGGAAAATTGCAATGGCTGCTATACTTTCAGATATGAAAGTGAATTTATGCGCAAGCGAAGCATATAGTCCGAATCATATATGGGCTATAGAATTAGATGCGGAATAATTAAGCTGTTTTTTGTTTTATTGCCCCAGAGTGGGGCATTTTTATTTCTATGAGCTTATGAAGTGTTGATTGTGTGAATGTTATTATTGAAGGGGACGAATATAAGCGGATATATAGCATTGAAAATATTAATGTTGTAACCACACATCAGCATTATAACAGCTCTTTAGTGAGGGGCTGTTATAATGCCATGGTTCACCAACAGCACCCGCCGCGCACCCAGCGCACTGGCTGTTGGCGAGCTTTTTTATTCATCAAGCGAGGCTGTATGAGCGAGAAATTGAAGATCGTCTATCGCCCGTTACAAGAACTGTCTCCGTATGCACACAATGCCAGGACACACAGCCCTGAGCAGGTGGCACAACTGGTAGAAAGCATTAAGCAATTCGGCTGGACTAATCCGGTGCTGATTGATGAAAAGGGCGAAATTATTGCGGGTCACGGTCGCGTTATGGCGGCTGAAGTGCTCAAAATGGATTCCGTTCCGGTCATTGTTCTGTCTGGTCTGACGGATTACCAAAAAAAGGCGTATCGCCTGGCAGATAATCGCTTGCCACTGAACGCTGGCTGGGATGAAGAACTGTTACGGATGGAGCTGTCGGAGTTAATCAATGCTGATTTTGATGTCTCCCTGACAGGCTTCAGCCCGACAGAAATTGATGAGCTGTTGACGGATGTTTTGCCAGGTACAGGAAATGAGGATGAGCCGTATACGACGAAAATTGATACGCCTGTTTATGAGCCATCGGGCGGTAAACCGGATATCAGTGAACTGTACGACGATACGAAAACTCAGGAGCTGATCAGCCGGATACGTTCGGCGTCCCTTGAGCCTGATATTGAGAAATTCCTCCTGTGTGCGGCAGAACGTCACACGGTGTTTAATTTCAGCAGAATTGCGGACTATTACGCTCACGCCCCCGCTGAAATTCAGTGTCTTTTCGAGGAGTCGGCGCTGGTGATCATTGATTATCAGCAGGCTATTGAAAATGGATTTGTCCGGATGACGCAGCGTATGGTGGAGATCATGCATGGCGGGGAGGAGGATGAATATGCGTGATGATTTTTGCGCCTTTATTCTGACTCACGGGCGACCGGACAAAGTTCTGACTTACCGGACGTTGCGTCGTGCTGGCTATACCGGGAAAATTTTTATCATTGTCGATGATGAAGACAAGACCTGGCATCAGTACATGGCTGAATTTGGTGAACAGGTGCTGGTGTTTTCCAAAGCCGATATCGCCAGTCGTTTTGACGAAGCCGATAATCTCGGTGACCGCCGTTCAATTTTTTACGCCCGTAATGCCTGTTTCGACCTGGCAAAAATGGTCGGGTGTAAATACTTCATTCAGCTCGATGATGATTATCACGAGTTCCAGTTTCGGGTGGATCGCAACTATGACCAGGCCTATTTTCCGATAAGGAAACTGGATGCGATCCTTTCTGAAATGCTGGCGTATTACGAATCAATACCCGCGCTTTCCATCGCTATGTCGCAGGGCGGGGATTTTCTTGGTGACAATGGCGCTCATGCTTCATGGGTGAAACGTAAGGCAATGAACAGCTTTATCTGTTCGGTTGACCGACCGTTCTCATTCATGGGACGCATTAACGAGGATGTGAATACGTACACGAATCTCGGTCGCCGTGGAGAATTGTTTATGACGATCGGTGCTGTCCAGTTAGGGCAGAAACAGACGCAGAAAAACAGTGGCGGAATGACCGAGCTGTATCTGGATTCCGGAACCTACGTTAAAAGTTTTTACTCCGTCATGTATGCACCGTCGTGCGTAAAAATCTCACTGATGGGCGCCAGCCATAAACGCATTCACCACCAGGTCACCTGGAACAACGCTGCAGTAAAAATTCTTCACGAAAAATACAGGAAGAAGACACCCTGCATATCAATGGGGGTGACAAATGATTCCGTATTCGAAAGTCGAGTCTCTGGCAGCGTGCCGGATGACTGCACAACAAATCGCTGACGTTCTGGATGTTGATCTGAATCGACTGAAAGAAAATCGGGAAGCAATGACAAATTTTTATGCGTCCATCCGTAAGGGCAGAGCGAAAGGTGAAGCCGAGTTACGGGCGGCATTGTTTAAGCTTGCCAGAAAAGGGGATGCCTTTGCTCTGCGCGAACTACTCAGGGTGGATAAAAATCAGGACTAACTGATGAGCAGACCGGACTGGGGGGCGTTGCAGCAGGAGTATATTGCTGAATACACCCGCTCCGGTATATCTCCGGTGGCATGGTGTGAAGCAAGGGGACTGAATTACGCAACAGCCCGTCGTTACATCAAAAAACCTCCGAAAAATGCGCAGACAGAAATGTGCAAAACTGCGCAAAAAAGTGCGCAAAAGAAAACTGCGCAAAAGCGAACCGGCAAAACGGGGAAGGAAAAATCCAGAGTGGTTGTTTCTCCCGTTGCAGGAAATGATCAGGAAATTTTATTCAATCCCGATGAATTCGGCATCTCAGAGCAGCAGACGAAATTTGCGATGCTGGTTGCACAGGGGAGAAAACTCGTTGAGGCATATCGCCTGGCAGGATACGAGTCAGAGGGGAATGCGGCCTACGTAACTGCCAGCCAGCTCCTAAGAAATCCTAAGGTTTATCGGGCTATTTCATGGTTCCGCAATCAGTACCAGAAACGCTATACCGCAGACCTGGATTTACTGGTGAGTCAGTTGATGGCTATTGTCCTGGCCGACCCCAATCAGCTTGCACAATTTCGCCGTGTTAACTGCCGTTATTGCTGGGGCGAGAATCATCTCTACCAGTGGCGCGATATAGCAGAATTCGACAAGGCAGCGGCGCAGGCTTCCAGAGATGGCAAACCCGAACCGGAATATGGAGGCCTTGGCTTTGTTGATAACGCCATACCCAATCCGGACTGCCCGAAGTGCTGCGGTGAGGGAACGGGGCAGCTTTATATGGCTGATACCACTCTGCTTGATGGGGATGCACGGCAATTATATGCAGGGGCAAAATTCGGAAAATTCGGCGTTGAGATCCTGCTGGAGGATAAGGCTGCCGCCCGGCGTGAATTGTTGCGTTTGCTTTCTGCTGGCGGGGCTTTATGTGCAGATAAGCGGCTACAGGAACTGGAAATTGAACGGCGCAGAATGGAAAACCAGAAGCTGCGTAAAGAGATCGAAACGGTGGAAGATAATGAACATCCCCAGCCTGTGGCGATCAATATTAATGTGGTTGATGCAAGAGCAAGGAGTGATGAAGATGATCTCTCCGACGCTTAATGTGCCTCAGGCGCGATTTCTTTCAATGCCCCATAAATTTAAAGCCTATATTGCTGGTTTTGGCTCGGGTAAAACATGGGTTGGGTGTGGCGGCATATGCAAAGGGATTTGGGAGCATCCAGGTATAAATCAGGGATATTTTGCGCCAACGTATCCCCAAATTCGCGATATTTTTTACCCTACAGTGGAAGAAGTTGCTGCTGACTGGGGATTGAACGTAAAAATTAATGAGGGAAATAAAGAGGTTCATTTTTATTACGGACGTCAGTATCGGGGAACCACTATCTGCAGATCGATGGAGAAGCCGCAAACGATCGTCGGTTTCAAAATTGGTAATGCGTTGGTGGATGAACTGGACATTTTGCCGAAGGAAAAAGCCAGAACAGCGTGGCGCAAGATAATTGCGCGTATGCGTTATAAGGTTGATGGACTTCGCAACGGTATTGACGTTACAACCACGCCGGAAGGATTCAAATTTGTCTACGAGCAGTTTGTTAAAGCCGTGCGTGAAAAAACAGAGCTGGCCTCAATGTATGGTCTGGTGCAGGCATCTACTTTCGATAATGAAAAGAACCTGCCAGCAGATTACATTCCTTCGCTTCTTGAGTCATACCCTCCAGAGCTGATTAAAGCCTATCTTCGAGGACAGTTTACTAACCTGACAAGTGGTACTGTTTACCATCAGTTTGACCGGAAACTGAATAATTGCGAAGAAGTGGAGCAGCCAAGGGAGCCGATTTATATTGGGATGGATTTTAACGTTGGAAAGATGGCGGGGATCGTCCATGTACTGCGTTTGGGGCTTCCATGTGCGGTAACTGAAATCATCAATGCCTACGATACGCCGGACATGATCCGCATCATTAAAGAACGCTTCTGGCTGTATGACGGGAATGATTACCGGAAAGTGAGGGAGATTTATATTTATCCAGATGCTTCAGGAGATTCCAGAAAATCAAGTAACGCAAGTACGACGGATATAGCCCAGCTTAAGCAGGCTGGTTTTAACGTTGTGGTGAACAGCTCGAACCCGCCAGTAAAAGATCGCGTTAACTCAATGAATGCAATGTTCTGCAATGCCAATGGCGAGCGTCGCTATAAAGTTAATGTGAAGCGTTGTCCGGTATATGCCGAATCTCTGGAGCAACAGGTCTGGGATGATAAGGGGGAGCCTGATAAAAAATCAGGCAACGATCACCCGAATGATGCCGGAGGCTATTTCATCGTTAAGCAATTCCCTATTATCAAACCGAGCGGAAGAGTCACATCACTTCGGATTTAATTATGGCTGATATATCAACACCCAACCTCGACTATAACGATATGCTGGAGGCGTGGGATATTAACGACGCACTGGTGGGCGGTACGCTTGAAATGCGCAGGCAGGGGGAAAATTATCTCCCAAAATGGCCTAACGAAGATGAAGACGCTTATAAAAAACGCCTGTCTGTGGCTACGCTACTTCCTGTGTATGAAGAAAGCATTAAGCAAAATATTGGACGCATATTTGCAGAGCCGACAGTATTGAGTGAGGAAACGCCGGAAAAAATCAGGGAATATGCAGAAAATATCGACATGGAGGGGAGCCGACTGGATGTGTGGGCGCAGCAATTTTTCAGCCTCGCATTTCAGTATGGTGTGGCACATGCGCTGGTGGACTATCCACGAACGGATATGAAGGAGATCCGGACAAAAGCCGATGAAAATGCGGCTGGTGGTCGTCCGTACGTTACGATGCTGAATCCACGCCAGGTTATTGGATGGAAATCGAAAGTTGAAAAAGGGAAAGTTGTTCTCACTGATTTGCGTATAAAAGAGGTCATCATTGTTGATGGTGATGATTTCGGGCAGAAGAAGGTGGAGCAGATCCGCCATATTATGCCCCGTTGCGTTGAAATTTATCGACGCAGCGAAGGTACTAATGGCGAATCTGTCTGGACGCTTCACGAGTCATGGAATACCAGCCGTGATGATATTCCTCTGGTAACACTGTATACGAAGAAAACAGGGTTTATGCGTGGTACACCGCCATTGCTTAATCTTGGCTTGCTGAATATCAAGCACTGGCAAAGCCAGAGCGAGCAGGACAATATTCTTCATGTTGCCCGCGTCCCATTGCTGGTGGCCTACGGGCTGGACAGAAATGAAGAACTGACGGTTGGTGCATCCACCGCTACGATTTTTGAGGACAGAACAAAAAATGGCCTCGAATATGTTGAACATAGTGGGGCAGCGATAGAATCTGGCGAAACCTCACTGGAGAAGCTGGAAAATCAGATGCGTCATGCCGGCGCTAAACTTCTGCGGGCTGAAAATACATCCACCAAATCTGTTGATCAGACTAATGAAGAGCGGATGCAGGAAAACTCGCCGCTTTATACAATGGCGAACTCCCTCGAAGATGCCCTCGATAATATTCTCCAGATAATGGCGGAATGGATCGGAGAGAGTTGCGGCGGCAATGTGGATGTGCGCACTGAACTGGATGTATCTGCCCAGGTGTTTGACTCATCCTCCGCGCTGGCTGTTCAGTCATTGCGTCAGGGCGGTGATATACGTCAGATTGATGCGGTTCGGGTGTTGCAGGCGTTGAAATTTATTGATCAGGATTCCCGTCCAGAGGAAGTGATCGATGAATTAAAAAATCAGAGTGTGATGCTGATGGATATCAATGATGCAAACCGTGAATGAACGGCTGCGTGATGAATCAATTGCTCATGCAGTCTGGGTATCCCGCTATAGCACTGGTGTGGCTGCCAGAATGGTGAAAACACTGAATGACAGTGATGCGGAGCTTACAGCTCGCCTGCTGGTGGCTCTGGACAGCCTCGATCCAGGTAGTTTTACCGTTACGCGCCTGGAGTCACTTCTGGCGAGTGTCAGAGAGGTTAACCGCACTGCTATTAACAGTATGTTTACCAGTCTCTCCGGAGAGCTGAACGAGCTGGCAATTTATGAGGCTGGTTATCAGTTAAGTCTGTTTGATTCTATGCTACCTGATTTTGTTGCTGATGTTCACCCTCTGGTTGGTATCTCTCCTGATGCACTTTATGCCGCTGCAATGGCGCGACCATTCCAGGGACGACTGCTCAGTGAGTGGGCCTCAGATCTTGAGGCGGATCGGCTCAGACGCATAACAAATACGGTGCGTCAGGGTTTTTTGTTGGGGGATACCAATGAGCAGATCGCAAGAAAAATTCGGGGACATGTCAGTAAGGGATTTCAGGATGGTGCATTGCAGATGAGCCGGGCTAATGCGGCCAGCATTGCAAAAACAGCGGTTGGACATCTTGCTGCTACTGCCCGTGAGAGTTTTGCCAGCGCGAATAATGATTTGATTAAGGGTAAGCAATGGTTATCAACGCTTGATAATCGTACTACGCCACAATGTCGAATCAGGGATCGCCTCAAATATACGCTGGATAATAAACCTGTAGGTCACAGCGTGCCTTATTTGCAGGGGCCGGGGAAAATTCATTTCTGCTGTCGCTCAACGGAAACGTTCATTCTGAAATCAGCGAAGGAACTGGGTATTGATGTTCGTGATATTTCCCCGGCTGAGCGGGCCAGCATGGATGGCGTGGTGGCCGGAGATACAACCTACAGGGAATGGTTTTTGCGCCAGCCTTACACCAGACAAAAACAGATTGTGGGGGAAACCCGAGCAAAGCTGATTCGGGATGGTGGTATGTCGCCAGATGAATTTTACACCGATAAAGGCGAATGGCTGACGCTGAAGCAACTCCGAGAGCGTGATGCACAGGCATTCAGAAAAGCAGGGATTTAAATAAATCATTTATTACAACAGGCTACCTTCGGGTGGCCTTTTTTATTGCTGCGATCCGGATGGTGAGCAGCGTAACTGTCGGAAGACTTAAACCAGGTACTAATATGAAACTGAAAACGGTCGAGATTAACGGAAAACAATACGCAGAAATTGATACTGCTGGCCTGCCAGTCTATGTGCACGACGATGGTAAAGAAATCGGCTTCGATGCACCGCTGGCGACAAAAAAAATTACAGAGCTTAATGGCGAGGCAAAAAATCATCGCCTGGCTAAAGAAGCTGCAGAGGAAAAACTGGCTAAGTTTGCCGCTATCGAAGACCCGAAGAAGGCGATTGAGGCACTGGAAATGCTGTCAAAAATCGACCAGAAAAAGCTGATCGATGCGGGACAGGTTGACCAGGTTAAGGCAGAAATTACGAAAAATTTTCAGCAGCAATTAGATGAAGAAAAGCAACGCTCTCAGATGCTGGAGAAGCAGCTTTACGATTCTATGATTGGCGGTAGTTTTGCGGGTTCAAAATATATTGCCGATAAAATTGCGATCCCGGCAGATTTATTACAAGCCCGCTTCGGACAGGCATTCAAAGTGGAAGAAGGGAAGATCGTTGCTTATGACGCTTCCGGCAACAAAATTTATTCCCGCGCGAAGCCAGGAGAACTGGCGCAGTTTGATGAGGCGCTGGAGTTCCTCGTCGAAAATTACCCTCAGAAAGACTACATCCTGAAAGCCAGTGGTAACAATGGCGGCGGTTCCCGTCCAACACAGCATGATATTGGTCAGAAAACGATGAAACGCTCTGCTTTTGATGCACTGGATGTTGCAGGTAAGCAAAACGCACTGAAAGACGGTATCACAATCGTTGATTAATACATTTGCCAGCTTCCGGATGGGAGCTGGTGTCAGGGCTGGATAGCTCACTACTCAATCCATTCACAATTACGCAAATTTTTAAGGAATATTTAATTATGGCTGGAAATACCCTGACCGGGTTGATCCCGACTATTTACACCGCCCTGGATGTTGTATCCCGTGAGCAGGTGGGTTTTATCCCTGCGGTAGCAAAAAACGCAAAAGCTGACGCCGCAGCAAAAGATCAGACGGTAACCGCGCCAGTTGCGCCTGAGGCGAAAACCGAAGATATCGTACCGGGGCCGTCAGCTCCGAATACCGGTGATCAAAATATTGGCACTGTTGATGTAAAAATTACTAAATCCAAAATGGCGCCGGTTAAATGGAATGGTGAAGAACAACTGGCTCTTGGCCCTTCAGGGACTTACAACACCATTCTGGCTGATCAGTTCAAGCAGGCTTTTCGCGCCCTTGCAAACGAGGTTGAGGCTGATCTTGGTGCGTTGTATTTCGGTGCTTCCCGCGCCGTGGGAACCGCAGGGACAACGCCATTTGGTGTTAAAGATGATCTTTCTGATGCTGCTCTGGCTCGTCAGGTTCTGGAGGATAACGGCGCACCGACAACAGATCTGCAGATGGTGCTTGGTTCCACTGCCATTGCTAATTTGCGCGGAAAACAGTCTGTATTGTTTAAAGTGAATGAATCCGGCACTGAACAGCTACTGCGTGAGGGCGTGTTGGGGCGTCTGGAGGGATTCAATATTCACAGTTCGGCAGGTGTAAAACGAGCGCCAAAGGTTGCTGCAACTGGTTATCTAGTGAATGGCGAGAAAAAAGAAGGCGATGTTCTTATTTCCATTGATACTGGTTCGGGGAGTATTTCTGCAGGTCAGATTGTTACGTTCGCTGGCGATCCGAATCAGTATGTTGTGGCAGCAGCGACCAGCAATCTGATTACTCTTGCAGCGCCGGGACTGCGTCAGGATCTGGCCGATGATACTGCAATCACAGTTGTTGGCTCCTTTACTGCAAATATGGCGTTTGATCGCAACGCGTTTCTGCTGGCATCCCGTACTCCGGCAATGCCGGAAGGTGGCGATAATGCTGATGATGTAATGAATGTTACGGACCCAATTTCAGGGATTACGTTCCAGATTGCACTGTATCGTCAGTATCGCCAGGTGCGCTATGAAGTTGGACTGGCATGGGGTGTTTCGTCAGTGAAACCGGCACATGGTTGTCTGATTCTTGGTTAAACATCCAAACGGGGCTTCGGCCCCATTTTTAATGGGGGGTATATGGCCGGATTAACTAAAGAGCAAAGAGCACAGCGTGAAGCCGCGCAAAAAAATGCAGTGGTGGAGCAGAATGTGGAGCAAATTCAGGAGCCACAAAAAACGCAAATTGAGTTAGTGGTTATGGTGACCGATTATCAGATGTTTCCCGGCGCACCAACTATCGCTAATGTTCATCCTGATGAAGTTGACAACTGGAAGGCTATGGGCTGGAAAACTCAGGAGTAACACATGATCACTTACGTGACCTGTGATGACGTTGATAATGCGTTTGGGAACGCCTGGACGAGTGAGAACGCTAAAAATAAAGCTGTTTTAATGGCTAATGCCTGGCTTAATGGCTTCAGCCTGAAAATTAACCCATCCCGTATTCCGGAAGAGGTAAAACTTGCGGGAGCATATGCAGCCAGAATTGCCTCAGTCGGTAAGTTGTTTCAGCAGAAAAATGATTCTGGCGTTGTTATCAGCAAAGCCGTGTCGGTTGACGGGGTCAGTGTATCGAAATCATTTGCTGAATTGCCAGCAAACAGCACTGCATTGCTTGAACCCGATTTACAGCTTGCGATAGCACTGCTGAAACCGTACGGACTTAGTCGCTCACAAGTCAGGGTTGTGAGGGGGGGATGATGGTGCTTCGTGAAGAGATTCAGTCAGAGGTTGCCGCTGCTTTTGATGAGGATTTAGCAGACGCCGTGAGTGATTTTTCTGGTTCTTACGTTACGCACCGGCACTGGGATCCTGTGACGGAAACAGGCGGCGAATCCACAGCAACCTATACCGGGCGAGGCGTGTTGACGCGTTATAAGCTGGGCAGAATTGATGGGATTAATATTTTGCATGGTGACCTTAAATTAACTGCTCTGGTATGCGAGGTTACGGATAAACCAGCTGTCGACCATATTATTGAGATTTATGATCCTGTATCAAGGCAGTTACAACGATACGAGGTAATTACAGCGAGTGTAGATCCTTCCGCATCAGTTTACTCTATCCAGTTAAGGAGAGCGTAAATGGCAAAGGCATGGGATATAGAACCGTCAATATTTGCCGGGATGATTGAGGAAGATGTAGGGCTGAAGATTCGCTACATCGCTATTCAGATTCTTACTGCTATTGATATTGCTGCTCCGGTTGATACCGGGCGTTTCAGAAATAACAACATGGTGTCGTTGCAGCATCCCGATTTTGGTACATCTGATAACGTGGATCCGAACGGTACGATTGCGGTTCAGCGTGGGATCGGGGTTATTTCGAAAGCTGCAAATTACGGAATTATTTATATCCAGAATAACCTTCCTTATGCAGAGGCTCTTGAAAACGGTCATTCACAACAAGCGCCAACTGGCGTGTATGCCAACGCTTTTAATGGTGTTTTACAGGCTTACAAATGACGTTTACTGAAATCAGAAATACGGTCATTTCCAGAATGACGGCACAGATGGTTATTGATGGAAAAGACGTATTGTATCCGAACGGGCCAACGTTCGATCCTTCCGGTAAGTTAATCTGGGCGCGGTTAAGTAATATTCCCGGGCAGGCTGGAGTTAATGAAATTGGCGCGGGGCCGGTTGTTTATCGCACGGGGATAATCATTATTCAGTTATTTGTCCCCGCAGGTTCTGGTTCAAAACTCATTACTGAGACAGCCGATAAATTGCGGGAACTGTTTGAGTTTCAGGATGACGATCGTCTCAGTTACCAGGCTGTTTCCTCAATAACCGTTGGCGAAAAGAATGGCTGGTTCCAGCTTAATCTTCAAATTCCATATCGCGCGCTCTAGCGCAATTAATGACATAGGAGGCTCCTGTGAGTTCAGGTGCAAAGGTTATCTCGGCATTTATCCGGGAGACAGTTGCAGGCACCACACCAGCAAGTGGTGACTGGAGTTTATTAAAACGCACAAGCTGGGGAGTAAAACCCACCCAGAATAAAGGCGAAAATAATGAGATTGGTGGCTCCCGGATGGCTCAGGGAGCGACGCCTGGCACTGTGGATGTTGGCGGTGATGTTGGTACCAAATTTCGCTGGGGTCAACATGATGATTTTCTTGCATCCTGTTTCGGCGCGGAATGGTCAGGTGATTCTCTGACAATGGGGAATGAGCGAATAACATTTTCTCTGGCGACCTATGCGTCCGATGTCGGAATTGCCTCTGTTGTCAGAGGAGCGCAGGTTGGCTCATGGAAAATGCAGATCCCTAACGACGGCGATATTACAGCGACCGTAACCTTTGCCGGACTGGACTGGGAATCAAAGGCCGATGATACGAATTTTATCAAAGGCGAACCTGTGGATAGTGCAGGAAAGCTACGTTATTCGTTTAAGGAGGTTTCAGCAGTAAGCCTGAATGGTGTTGCCGGAGGTAACGGTTTTTGTATCGACAGTTTTGATATTCAGTTCGATAACAAACTCCAGACACAGCGTTGTATCGGGACTGGCTCGCCTTATGCAGGAGCAAATATTCCGACTACTTTTACACCGTCCGGTACGGTGACGCTTTCATGGTCTAAAGCCGCGTGGGAAATCTGGAGTAAAACACTGACTGGAGAAACAGTTCCGTTCAGCTTCACACTTTCGAATGGAGAGGGGGCATACACTTTCAGTTTCCCGAAGGTTCAGGTGTCAGGTGAATGGCCTGATGGGGGTAATACCGACATTATCCAGGTTCAATTGAGCATTACCGCAGCAGATGAAGCACCTACGATAACCAGAAAAAAAGCCTCCCCGGCTGCCGTGATCGCAAAAGCCAGTGCTGAGGCGATTAGTTGATTTTCCGTTATTCCCCCTGTGGTACTGCACTACAGGGGGACGCATTGAATGAGGTTATGGATGTTTATTCTTAATCAGAAAATTATCATCGGTGGTGAACGCTGGTTTACCCCAATGAAGGACTTAAAACCTGTAGACGGGTTAAAACTGTTGGTGGCAAGCAGCGATAACGATCAGTATCGCTCCCGTAATGCATTAATCCGTCGCCACATTGAGAAAATGGATGCCAGTTTGCACGTCGGAACGAAGGAGTTTGATATTTCAAAGGTTTCCGAGGTGGATTCTGTTGATGATTTACTCATTGATAATGCCGCTCGTTATCTGCTGAAAGACTGGAAAGGGGTTGGTGAACTGGTTAATGGTGTTGAGGTTGCACTGGAATATACGCCAGAACGAGGGATCGCGCTGCTTAAGCAGAATCCAGAGTTGTACTGGCAGATCCTTGCAGAAGCAGCCAGCATCGCCCAGGGTAAAGAGCAGCAGAAGCAGGATACGATAAAAAAGCCATAGCCGCCCAGCGGTGGTTATCGGAGTTCGGGGGAGAAAGGGGGGAAAAGGCAAGATGGAAGCGAGAAAAACTCAGGTTGCCACCGATACCGGAACCAGAAATAGACCCGGTGCTTAAGGAATTGTTGTACGCCTATTCGGTAATATCCCGTGCCCGACGTTATGCTGGAATGACCGGGGTGCCTTTGCCTTTATCTCTGACAGAGATAAATGAATATTTAGCCACTCATCCGGTATTGATTGAGCGCGATGAGTTTGAAGCAGTGATCTTTGCACTGGATGACCAGTATTTTCAGAATCAGTGTGTGTAGTTGTTAATTACGTACACTCTGTTACAGAGATGTGATGGTGTCTTTAATTAAATCGATGATGCTCCTGGAGAAAAGCATTGCGTGGCCTCGTAATCGCTATATCTACTATTATGTCGCCTGAAACCCACTTCGGTGGGCTTTTTGTTGTCTGGAGTTTTAATAAATGGCAGAGCAAACCTCGCGTCTCGCAATAATTATTGATAGCACTGGAGCAAAAAATAATGCTGACAATCTGACCTCCTCATTAGTCAAAATGACGCAGGCCGGGGAAACTGCTGCAAATAGCGCAGGGAAAGTGACTAAGGCAACAGAAGATGAGAAGAACGCGCTCGCAAAATTAAAAGCAGCTATTGATCCAGTTGGTGCCGCAATTGATACTGTCGGTCGACGCTATTCTGAATTAAAGAAATTTTTCGATAAAGGGCTTATTGATAAAGAAGAATATGAATTTCTTGTCCGTAAACTTAATGAAACCACAGAGGAATTGAGCGGGGTTGCGCAAGCGCAGAGAGAAGCCGAGAAGGCCGGAAAACTTGCTGCCGCCCAGCAGGAAGCGCAGGCTCAGGCCTTTCAAAGAATGCTGGACAAGATCGACCCTCTGGCTGCGGCGCTAAGAAATCTTGAACAACAGCAGGATGAACTTAATGCTGCGTTTGCATCCGGGAAAATAAATGGTTCTCAGTTTGAGAATTATAGCCGAAAAATACAGGAAACACGGCGAGAGCTTACCGGAGAGGCTCAGGCAGAGCGAGAAGCAGCAAAAGCGCATGATGAACAGGTTGCTGCTTTGCAACGTCTGATTGCTCAACTTGACCCTGTCGGAACTGCTTTTAATCGTCTGGTAGAACAACAGAAACAGCTCAATGAAGCAAAAGCTAAGGGGATGCTCTCTCCTGAAATGTATGAGGAACTTTCTGGAAAACTTCGTGCTATGCGGAGTGAGCTTGAGGTTACTCAATCTCAATTAAGCAAAACCGGAATGTCGGCAAAACAAACGGCTTTTGCTATGCGCATGTTGCCTGCACAAATGACGGATATTGTAGTTGGATTGTCTACAGGCCAGTCGCCTTTTATGGTGTTAATGCAGCAGGGCGGCCAGCTAAAAGATATGTTCGGTGGGATTGGCCCGGCGATCAAAGGTGTTGGTTCTTATGTGCTGGGATTAATTAATCCTTTTACCCTGGCCGCAGCAGCCGTTGGCGTCTTAGGGCTGGCTTACTATAAAGGCTCTCAGGAGCAGGACGAATTTAATAAATCTCTTATTCTTACCGGAAATCAGTTGGGGACAACCAGCGGGCAATTGGCCGATATAGCTCAACGTGCCGGGAATGCGGCTGATTCGACAACTGGCGCTGCGGCGGCAGTATTAAACCAGCTTGTGCGTTCGGGAAAGGTAGCGAGCAGTTCGCTGGAGCAAGTGACGACAGCGATAGTAAAAACGAGCGAAGTAACAGGAATATCAACCGAACAACTGGTTAATGACTTCAATGAAATTGCAAAGGATCCTGTCAGTGCCATATCAAAACTTAATGATCAGTACCATTTTCTGACAATTGCGACTTATAACCAGATTAAGGCGCTACAGGATGAAGGGAACCAGCAGGAGGCCGCCCGCATTGCGACAGAAGCATACTCATCCTCAATGATCCAGCGCACCAACCAGATTAAAGAAAATCTTGGTTATCTTGAGACTGCATGGAAAGCTGTCGCAGACTCCGCAAAATGGGCATGGGATTCCATGCTGGATATTGGCCGTGAGGCTTCCCTTGATCAAAAAATTTCAGATGTTCTCCGTCAAATTGATGAAATAGAAAAAAATACCCGACCCGGAGTTTTCGGGTTAGGTGGCATTGGAGATGGCGGAGCTCAAAATAAAAGGCTGGCACGATTAAAGCAGCAATTGGGCGTACTTCAAGCAGAAAAAATTGCTCAGGACGTACTAAATTCATCAATAAACGATTACAACAAGCGACAACAGGAAGGAATTGAACTCAGACAGAAAGCAGATGCTTTTTCAAAACAATATCAGACCCGGGAGCAGCAGAGAGCTAGTGAACTTGCAAAACTGGAAAAGCTAAAGAATCAGTATTCAAAGGAAGAATATAATAATCTTATCGCTCAAATAAATGAGCGTTATAAAGAACCAAAGCAACCAAAGGCGAAAGGTTATTCGGATGATGCTGCCCAACGAATGATTGATCATCTGAATCAACAGAATGCGTTACTAAGTTCACAAGCTGAATTGACCGTTAAATTAAGTTCCTCTGAACAGGAACTGGTTAAGTGGCGTCAGCAGATTGCCGACCTGGAGTCACGACCGTCATCGAAATTAACCCAGGATCAGAAATCGCTTCTCTTACACCGGGAAGAAATAACCGCGTTGATGGAGAAAAGTGTTGCGATTGAAAAAAATAACAGGCTAATCAAGGAATCCGCCGAAATAGCCGCATGGCGTGATTCATTGCAGGCTTCGATTGATAATCGTCAGCAGGGGTATGATATTCAGATTGCTGGTTATGGGCTTGGCGATAAAAATCAGCAACGTCAGCAGGAATTACTGCGGATTGAACGTGAATATAACAACCAGCGTCTGCAACTTGAACGTGACTATGCAGATAAATCCCGTGGAATGTCAGATCATGTTTTTCAGGAGAAAATGCAGGCTCTGAATGATGCTCTGGAACGAGAAAAAGAAATTGTCAGACAGAAAAACGAGCAGGTCGATATTCAGGCAGGAGACTAGGTTAGTGGTGTCTCCCAGGGATTCAATAACTGGCTGGATGACACTAAGGATATCAGTGAGCAGATAAAATCAACCACGACTCAGATGTTTGATGGGATGACCGATGCGCTGGGTGATTTTGTCACGACAGGCAAGGCAAATTTTCGTTCTTTCGCTACTTCCGTGATTTCGGATCTTAGTCGAATAGCATTAAAGGCTTCAATTACTGGGATTTTCGACAGCATTAGTAACAGTTCTTCTGGGGGGATTTTAGGAACTATCGGGAGTGCTATTAGTAAATTTATTCCGAATGCAAAGGGCGGTGTTTATGAATCTCCGTCATTGAGCACATATTCGAACGGTATTTATGATTCCCCGCAAATTTTTGCTTTTGCAAAAGGGGCTGGTGTTTTTGGTGAGGCTGGGCCGGAAGCTATTATGCCATTAACGCGAGCTTCCGATGGTTCTCTTGGTGTCAGAGCTATTAATAGTAAAAGTGGTAATGGAGGCGGAGATATTACCTATGCCCCTGTATACCAAATCACTATTCAAAATGACGGTCAAAATGGAGAGATTGGCCCTCAGGCAATAAAAGCACTTATGGGGATGGTTGATCAGCGGGTGCAGGGCACTCTGTTAAATATGCGACGTGATGGGGGAATGTTAAGTGGCTAATACGGAAGAATTTCACTGGTTACCAGAGGATGGAATGAAAACAGAAAATAAACCATCGATAAAAACTGTAAGATTTGGCGATGGTTATGAGCAACGAAGTCCAAATGGACTTAATCATTCTCTGCGCGTTTTCACCTGTGATTTCAAAGTTGAGGCGAATGAACGTGATTCATTTGAAAAATTTTTAGCCCGGCATGAAGGCTATAAATCTTTTTTTTGGCGCCCGCCTGGTATTAACAGAAAAATCAGAGTGGTGTGTCGAACGTGGTCAGCGACAGAACATATCACCTATACCGATTTTTCGTGTCAGTTTGACGAAGTGGTGATCTGATGCAGGACATACAACAGGAAACGCTGAATGAATGCATTCGTGCGGAGCAGTCGGCCAGCGTGGTGCTCTGGGAAATCGACCTGACCGAGGTAGGCGGGGATCGCTACTTTTTCTGTAATGAGCAGAACGAAAAAGGTGAGTCTGTCACCTGGCAGAGTCGGCAGTATCAGGCCTATCCCATTCAGGGGAGTGGATTTGAGATGAACGGCAAGGGCAGTGCTGCCCGTCCGACACTGACGGTCTCTAACCTGCACGGCATGATCACCGGGATGGCGGAAGATCTGCAGAGTCTGGTCGGCGGAACGGTGGTCCGGCGTAAGGTTTACGCCCGCTTTCTGGATGCGGTGAACTTCGTCAACGGAAACAGCGAAGCCGATCCGGAGCAGGAGGTGATCAGCCGCTGGCGCATCGAGCAGTGCAGCGAACTGAGCGCGGTCAGTGCCTCTTTTGTACTGTCCACGCCGACTGAAACGGATGGCGCTGTTTTTCCGGGACGTATCATGCTGGCCAACACCTGCACCTGGACCTATCGCGGCGATGAGTGCGGTTATAGCGGTCCGGCGGTCGCGGATGAATATGCCCAG
>SKEK01000639.1_pt1 | contig 18523 bp, 24 predicted proteins | sample 4826761 | NCBI WGS metagenome assembly SKEK01 (sample SAMN11008811, study PRJNA524170) | human gut metagenome | biome: Human fecal sample; material: Feces; isolation source: fecal sample from pouch patient p32 | host: Homo sapiens | place: Israel: Tel-Aviv | collected 2015-10-13 | reverse complement strand
TCATGGCCCCGCTGATTTCTTACTTTCGTGATGCGCGTGAATCACTGGGAATAACGTCAAAACAGATAGCGGAAGCCACCGGAAAGAAAAACATGGCTTCGCACTGGTTTGGTACCAGTCAGTGGCAATTACCGAACGAGGGTGATTACAACAAATTGCAGGCGTTGTTTGCGCGTGTTGCGGCAGAAAAACATCAGCGCGGGGAACTGGAAAAGCCACACCACCAGCTGGTTAGCACATACAGTGAACTGAACCGGCAATATGCCAGCCTGCTGGAAGAGTACAAATCCCTGCGGCGTTATTTTTCCGTATCGGCAGCCGTTCCTTATACGGATGTCTGGACGCATAAACCCGTGCAGTTTTATCCGGGCAAACATCCCTGTGAAAAACCGGCGGATATGTTGCGGCAGATAATTGAGGCCAGCAGTCGCCCCGGTGATTTGGTTGCTGATTTTTTTATGGGGTCTGGCTCAACAATAAAAGCAGCACTTTCGCTGGGGCGTCGTGCGGTTGGCGTGGAACTGGAAGAAGAGAGATTTAATCAGACTGTAAGTGAAATAAAAAATAGTCGTTAAATACGAATATCACTTATTTCCAAAGTTCAGGAAAAATAAGAAACTATACGTATATTTACAAATGTTGGCGCAATTTTTATTGAGAAAATAACTGCCCTCATTATTATTTGCTTCGGTTCTGAGGGGAACTCCTGTTCATCGGTGATATCGCTCCCCCGAAGAACCAATGCCGACTTAGCTCAGTAGGTAGAGCAACTGACTTGTAATCAGTAGGTCACCAGTTCGATTCCGGTAGTCGGCACCATATGCGGGTATTGTATAATGGCTATTACCTCAGCCTTCCAAGCTGATGATGCGGGTTCGATTCCCGCTACCCGCTCCAGCAGAGGACGATAGATACTAGGTTGCGTTAGGCACTGACACATTTTATGTGGGGCGTTTTTCCTGACTCCTTACCACATCCTGTTCTGTAATGAATATTATTTATTACAGCGCCAGTGCTATTTTTTTACAATAGTGGAATGATGCATTATCGGTGGAGATTTTGTATTTCCTGGCAGGTTCGGTGATGCATCATCCCGATGTTGTAAACATCGCTAAACGTGACATTGAGATTAATCATATACTAATCAAAATCTGGTAATACATCCTTAACCGCCGTGCCAGGCGGTTTTTTTATTCTCAATTCGAAAAAAAGAAAACACGGACACCGATAATGTCCGTGCGGCAATGCCATGTAAGTCAGCGATGAATATGACGCAAAAAAAAGGGCGCGGCTGTCGGATTAAAGCCGCGGGACAAAATCCATGAAGAATCATAAGTATCTGTCTCCCCCAGGAGACGAGTTGATATTACTAAGCTTTAAAAATGGTTTAAATCCTCAGATTAACCTTAATTTCAGGTAAGTCTTATTTTATTTCTTTGCGCCACGCCCGGCGCACATCAAAAACCACAGAGCCTTTCAGGGGTGAGCTTACGGGATGGTCAGTGTGACTTTCTCTGTGGGCTGGTCACCCCCGGGCGGAGGCTCACCCACTAAAAGGAAAAGTCACGATGTTTGGTATTTTCAAAAAGAAAACCCGCAAGGCCATTACTGAAGTGAAGAAGATGGAGAACCGCGACGCGGTGGAGGCGACCGTCTGGGGTGCATATTCCATTGCATTCGCTGACGGTACCTGTGATGCAAAAGAAATCGCGGTACTGGAGAAAACCATTGCAGCACTCCCTGCCTTTGCGCCGTTCTCCGGTGAGATTGCACAAATGAGTGCAAATATCCGCGCCCGTTATGAAGCGTCGCCGCGTTCTGCCAATGCCGAAGCCCTTCGTCAGCTGGCTGATGTTGCTGGTACTGATGATGCAGTTAATGTGCTGTGCCTGTGTCTGGATATCGCTGACCAGGATGGTATTGCTCCGGATGAAGAAGTGCAGCTCAAGAAAATTGCTCAGGCACTGCAGTTGCCACTGGAGCAGTACATGTGAAAGGTGCGCGCCTTGTACTGGCTGCCATCCTGCTGTTTCTGGTAGTGGTGGTGGATTTTACCGGACGGCTGATGTCGGTGCTGGCAGATGGTGTGCTGGTGGCGATGGCGCTGGTCGTGCTCCGGCCGTTACTGCGCAAATCTGAATAGCACCACGCAAAAGGCATCTGCGGGTGCCTTTGACGGGGTGTTGTTTTTTTACGGGCCGCTGGTGGCCCTTTTTTATTTACAGGAGAAAAAGTATGTCTGAACCCTTATCCGGTTCCGGCACGGCTGCGGCGCTCGGCGGGGCGACGGTGTACGGGCTGTTTACCGGGACGGATTTCGGGATTGTGTTTGGTGCGTTCGCCGGGGCGTTATTTGTGGCAACGATGCCGCAGGCGCTTTCAGCATGGCGGGTGGCGGCGCATTTTCTTGTGTCGTTTATTGTCGGTGTGCTGGGTGCGCGAGTGCTGTCAGCCTGGATTGCATCAAAAACAGGTTATGACGGTGCATCAGCGGATGCACTGTGTGCGGTGCTGGTATCGGTGGTGTCGGTAAAGATCCTGTCTTTCATTCATCAGCAGGATATTACATCACTCGTGTCCGGTCTGTTCTCCCGCCTGCGGGGTGGAGGAGGTGGCAATGCCAGATAACCTTCCCGGATTACTGAATGTGGCGTTATGCACGATTATCGTGCTGACGCTTTTTTTCTACCGCAGGAAAGATGCCACACATAAACCGCTGGTGTCATGGCTGGCCTGGTTGCTGATGTTGGTATACGCATTTGTACCATTAAACTTTTTGTTCGGACAGATGGTGACTGCCAGTTGGGCTATCGTACTTATTAATCTGGTATCCTGCATGTTGGTGTTATTAACGCGCGGAAATGTTTCAAAAATCCTGTCAATTTTGAGAGGCTAAAAGAAATCAGTTTTTTGCATTGGTTGATTTCGGCATGGTAATGCTGGGTAATTTGACGCATAAATATTTGTCTATGTTTGCAACATGAATTGTAATCGCAACGTTTTTATTCTCATATCGGCAACAGGTAAATACAGGGAGATGTTATGAAAAAATTGGTGCTGTTGTTTTTTTGTTGTTTTTTTTCTGCATCTTCCAGTGCAAATGATTTTTACAGAGCAGATGCCAGAACACCTGAAGATATCAGGCGGGATGGCGGATTATTACCTCGAGGGCAGAGTGAAGCATATGAGCATGGGACACCAGTAAATATAAATTTATACGATCATGCTCGTGGAACTGTGACTGGAAATACTCGTTACAATGATGGATATGTATCTACCACTACGACACTAAGACAGGCGCACTTGATAGGACAAAATTTTCTTGGAGGTTATAACGAATATTATATATATGTCGTTGCTGCAGCGCCAAATTTGCTTAATGTAAATGGTGTATTAGGAAGATACAGCCCGCATCCTGACGAAAATGAATTCGCAGCACTGGGTGGGATTCCTTTATCACAAATTATTGGATGGTACAGGGTTTTTTTTGGCGTAATAGAAGGTGGAATGCAACGTAACCGGGATTATCGAGGGGATTTGTTTAGGGGGTTAACTGTTGCACCGAATGAAGATGGTTATCAACTTGCTGGGTTCCCTGCTAATTTCCCAGCATGGAGAGAAACGCCATGGAGCACATTTGCTCCTGAACAGTGTGGTCCGAATAAAAAAACAATTAAAGAGTTATCGTGCACTTCTGCTACAAATGCATTATCAAAATATGACTTAATGAATTTCAAAAAGCTTTTAAAGCGCAGGTTGACTTTAATGTTTTTAATAAGTGAAGACGATTTTACTAATGTGCATGGAGACAGAAATGAATTCTACAAAGATAATTAGTGTTATTGTTTTGATAACTGGTGTTCTATCTGGTTATGCATATGCTGGGGTTAGTGAAAAACTCAAAAGCATCTGTAATCAAACTACTGCAAATATTGTAACTGGGGTGCAGCTCAAGAAATATATTGCCGATGTAAACACAAATACTCGCGGAATTTATGTGGTAAGTAATACAGGGGGTGTTTGGTATATTCCTGGTGGTCGGGATTATCCGGATAATATCCTGGCTAGTGAAATCAGAAGAATTGCAGTGGCAGCGATTCTCTCAGACGCAAAGGTAAATTTGTGTGCTAAGACTTCTTCTAGTCCTAATCATATTTGGGCTATAGAACTTGATCGAGAGTCGTGAGGAGTAGTTATTTCTTAATTGTGTTTCTTTGCTCCCATGTGCGGTGGGATTTTTCATTTAGAACAGAAAAACTGAATATGTGGATTAAGTATGTCGGGAAAATACAAATTTAGTCGTCGCAGTGAAAAAAATCTGGATGGCGTTAAACCGCAACTGGTGGCTGTAGCTCGTCGAGCTCTGGAACTGTCTGAGGTTGATTTCGGTATTACGGAAGGGCTGCGCACGAAAGAACGCCAGAAACAGCTGGTTGCAGAAGGCAAGAGCCAGACCATGAACAGCCGCCACCTGACTGGTGATGCGGTGGATGTTGTTGCCTGGGTTGGCAGCCAGGTGTCATGGGACTGGCCTCTGTACGAGAAAATCGCGCTGGCATTTAAGCAGGCTGCCGCAGAGCTGGGAACTGCCATCGAATGGGGCGGGGACTGGAAAACACTGAAAGACGGACCTCACTTTCAGTTGAAACGCTGATAACCAGGTGGGTTATGAGTAGAAAACACTGGACACACAGAATGCCGCGAACGGCGGCGAAATGGGCACTGGTAGCGATACTGGTGCCCTTTTTATTGGTGGGATGCGTCAGCCTGGATAAAGCGCGCCAGATTTTCGATACCGCGTCTCAGGTCTGTGAAATTGTCGACAGTGTTCGGCAGTGTTTGCAGAACTGATCGCCTGTAAGAGTAGAATATTTTGCTGAAAAATGAAGGGTGCGTCAGCGTCCTGAAAGCATGAAATTCTGTGTTTGTGGCTACTCAATAACATAAATTCTTTCTGTCGCCGCAAATACTCAAATGTTGATCAGTGCCCGGTGCGGCGACGGACTTTGATATCAGGAGACGATAATGGAAAAAACAGAAAATAAACCGGTTGCAATTGGTGCCGCTGCTGTTCCGTTTAAGTTTGAGTTGTCTCAACTGGTGGAGATGCGCATCAGTGATGAATGGGGTGAGGTTAAAGCCCGCGCGCAGTACGCGGATGGCGAAAACCAGTACTTAATCCACTACAAAGCAGCTGATGGTCGCGCCACGACAGATTGGTTTGGTGAGTCAATGCTGGAAGCAACAGAAGATGATCGTCATCCTGGTTGTCCGGTATTTGCCTGCATGAAATTACCGGAAGGCGCAGTGGTTGAACTGCAGCCGGGTGAGATGTTCGTAATGACAGACATCATTGATGGTAAACCGCAGTATTCGCGTATTGAAATGAATGATAAGAGTACTCGCCTGATTCGTGAGTAACAGGCATTACAGCAGCTCTTCAGCGAGGGGCTGCGATAATGCAGGTGTTAGAGTGTGTGCAAATGATAATTGCTCCCATTTTTACGGGTCCTTTCCAAAACCTGAAACACCGGGGGTCTGGGGACGCGCAAAAACGCGCTATTTATGAAAATTTTCAGGGAAAAAGCAGATCCGTTCTTCTTCTGGCTAACCTGTTGTTTAGTAGAGTTTTCTTGAAAAAAAGAAAGGATCTGGCAGCGGTGATTTTTCGCTGAAAAAAGCGTTTTGAGATCCTTTCTTCTTTTTGTGAGGAATATGTGCCGTGAAGGTTAACAAAAAGAAACTGGCGGAAATTTTTGAGTGCGATGTCAGAACAATCACTGGCTGGCAAAGTCAGGGGCTGAGAGTTTTGTCGGGGGGAGGCAAAGGTATCGAGGCCATGTTCAATACTGCAGAAGCCATTGAGTGGTATGCGCAGCGGGAAAAAGATATCGAAAACGAAAAGCTCCGCAAAGAACTGGAAGATTTGCGTGCGGCTGCAGAATCAGATTTACAACCCGGCACCATTGACTATGAACGCTACCGGCTCACCAAAGCACAGGCTGACGCACAGGAGCTGAAAAATGCCCGTGAAGAAGGGCTGGTGCTGGAAACGGAATTGTTTACCTTCATTCTGCAACGTGTGGCACAGGAGATTTCGGGGATACTTGTACGTGTGCCGCTGACATTACAGCGTAAATATCCGGATATTTCACCGTCACACCTTGATGTGGTGAAAACTGAAATCGCGAAAGCCTCCAATGTTGCAGCTAAAGCCGGTGAAAACGTGGGCAGGTGGATAGATGATTTCAGACGCACAGAAGGCAGCTAATGCAGCCGGTGCGATAGCTACAGGGCTTTTATCTCTCAATATTCCGGTTCCACTGACGACGGTTCAGTGGGCTGATCAACATTATTATCTGCCGAAAGAATCTTCATACACTCCCGGACAATGGGAAACCCTGCCGTTTCAGGTTGCCATTATGAACAGCATGGGAAATGACCGGATCCGCACCGTTAATCTGATTAAATCGGCGCGCGTTGGTTACACCAAAATGCTGTTGGGGGTGGAGGCTTATTTTATTGAGCATAAATCCCGTAACAGTCTGCTTTTTCAGCCAACAGATTCTGCGGCAGAAGATTTCATGAAATCTCATGTTGAGCCAACGATCAGGGATGTCCCTGCATTGCTGGAGCTGGCTCCATGGTTCGGAAGAAAGCACCGCGATAATACACTCACCCTGAAGCGTTTTTCCTCCGGCGTGGGGTTCTGGTGCCTGGGCGGTGCCGCAGCTAAAAACTACCGTGAAAAATCTGTGGATGTGGTCTGCTATGACGAACTCTCCTCGTTTGAACCGGATGTGGAAAAAGAAGGCTCGCCGACGCTGCTTGGCGATAAACGTATCGAAGGCTCGGTATGGCCTAAATCCATACGTGGCTCAACGCCGAAAATTAAAGGCTCCTGTCAGATTGAGAAAGCCGCGAATGAATCTGCGCATTTCATGCGGTTTTATGTCCCTTGCCCTCATTGCGGGGAGGCCCAGTATCTGAAGTTTGGCGATGATGCGACGCCGTCTGGCCTGAAATGGGAGAAGGGTAAACCGGAAACGGTGTATTACCTGTGTGAACATAGTGGCTGTGTGATCCGGCAGTCGGAACTTGATCAGACCGACGGACGCTGGATTTGTGACAATACCGGGATGTGGACGCGTGATGGCCTGACATTTTACAGCGCCGGTGATGAGGAGATGCCGCCACCGCGCTCAATTTCGTACCACATCTGGACGGCGTACAGTCCGTTCACCACCTGGGTGCAGATTGTCTACGACTGGCTGGATGCGCTGAAGGATCCGAACGGCGTCAAGACGTTTATTAACACCACGCTCGGGGAGCCCTATGAAGAGGCTGTGGCAAAAAAGCTGAGTTTCGAGTTATTGCTGGAAAAAGTCTGCCACTATGGCGCGCAGGTTCCCCTGCGGGTGGTTTACCTGACCGCAGGGATCGACTCCCAGAAAGATCGCTATGAAATTTATGTCTGGGGCTGGGCTCCCGGCGAAGAAGCCTTTCTGATTGATAAGCAAATTATCATGGGGCGACCGGAAGACGAGGACACCCTTAAACGTGTTGATACGGTGATCCGGAAAAAATATCGTCATGCTGACGGTACTGAAATTTCCATTTCCCGTGTCTGCTGGGATACCGGTGGTATCGACCAGGACATTGTGTATCAGCGTTCAAGGAAACACGGCACTTTTTTTGTACTTCCCATAAAAGGGGCATCGGTGTACGGCAAGCCGGTGATCACCATGCCCAAAAAGCGCAACCAGCGTGGTGTGTTTTTGTGTGAGGTGGGCTCCGATACCGTCAAGGAAATGCTGTACGCCCGTTTTGCCCTGCCGGTGGTCTCTGCCAGTGAAGCCGCCCCGTACACCTTCCGTTTTCCGGATAACCCCGACATTTTTTCGGAAGAAGAGGCGCGTCAGATCGTGGCGGAAGAGCTGGTGGAGAAGGTGGTTAATGGCAGGGTGAAACTGCTGTGGGATAAAAAAGGGCGACGCAACGAAGCCCTCGACTGCCTGGTATATGCCTATGCTGCCCTGCGTATTTCAGTTCAGCGGTGGCAGCTGGATCTTGAAGCACTGGCCCGTGCCAGAAGAGATGAGCAGGACGACGATGAGATGAGTCTGGAAGAAATCGCGGCTGCACTGAGTGGAGGATAAAGAATGGTTTATACGCATGAAATGCTTTGTGATGCCCACCGGGCATTACATGAACTGATGATCGGACGTGCTGTGGTTTCCGTCAGCAAGGACGGGCGTCAGGTTCAGTATTCGCGGGCGACGATTGGTGAACTGCGTCAGTATATTGAAGAGCTGGAAAGTGCGCTGGGTGTATCCGGACGGCGTCGCGGCCCGGCAGGAGTGGGGCTGTGAACGGGGAACTGGTGGATCTTCACGGGCAGCCACTGCGGCAGAGTATGGGGTATTCCGGAGGGGGTACCGGATTTGGCGGGCAGCTTGCGGAATGGCTGCCTGCACCGGAAAGTGCCGACGTGGCGCTCTTACCTTCCATTCAGTTGGGTAACGCCCGTGCGGATGATCTGGTCCGCAATAACGGTATTGCCGCAAACGCCGTTGAAATTCATAAAGACCATATCGTCGGACACATGTTTCGTCTGAGTTACCGGCCCAACTGGCGCTGGCTGGGGATGTCGGAAGCCGATTCACATGTCTTTATTGAAGATGTGGAGGCAGCGTGGATGGAATTCTGCGATCCGGTGTTTGGTTCGATGGATGTGGAGGGGCGTCGCTCGTTTACCGAATTTATTCGTGAAGGGGTGGGCGTTCATACATTTAACGGTGAAATTTTTGTCCAGCCCGTATGGGATACGGAATCCACGTCATTATTCCGGACGAAATTCAAGACCATCAGCCCGAAACGTGTCAGTACACCCGATTATAGTACCGGCGATCGTTTTATGCGTGCCGGGGTGGAAATCAACCGGTACGGAAAAGCACTGGCCTACCATGTTCAGGAAGATGACTGGCCCGGTTACGGTGTCAGCAACTGGACGCGGATTGCGGCGACGCTGCCCTCCGGGCGACCGGGAATGATCCATGTGTTTCAGCCGCAGGAGGACGGGCAGACGCGCGGGGCCAACCAGTTTTATTCTGTCATGGAGCGTCTCAAGATGCTCGACACACTGCAGGCCACGCAACTGCAGTCGGCGGTGGTGCGGGCGATGTATGCCGCGACAATTGAATCCACGCTGGATTCGGAAAAAGCATTTGAATATATCGCCGGGGTGGGAGACGGCGGAAAAAATCCCCTGAACACCATCATGAAAGGCTACGCGCGTTATTACGCCACCAATACGGTAAAGCTGGGCGGGGTGCGTATTCCGCATCTTTATCCGGGGGATTCACTGAATCTGCAGACAGCGCAGAATGCAGATAATGGTTTCTCTGAACTGGAAAAGGCGCTGTTACGTTACATCGCTGCCGGACTGGGGGTGTCCTATGAACAGCTTTCCCGTGATTATTCACAGGTCAGTTATTCCAGTGCCAGGGCATCTGCTAATGAGTCGTGGCGGTATTTTATAGGCAAACGAAAATTTGTGGCCAGTCGACTGGCATCACAGATGTTTGCCTGCTGGCTGGAGGAAGCGCTTATTCGCGGTGTGATCCGCCCGCCGAAATCCCGTTTTTCATTCTGGGAGGCCCGTTCCGGATGGTGTCGTGCCGAGTGGATTGGTGCCGGTCGCATGGCGATTGATGGCCTTAAGGAAGTGCAGGAAGCGGTGATGCGTATTGAAGGTGGTTTAAGCACGTACGAGAAAGAGCTGGCTCTGATGGGCGATGACTATCAGGAGATTTTCCGTCAGCAACTGCGTGAAAGCCAGGAGCGACAGGCAGCGGGTCTTCCCCGCCCCATCTGGATAAAGGACACGTTTGTGCAGCAGATCCGACAGACAACGGGAGAAAAAGGCGATGCGTCGTAATTTATCGCATATTGCCGCCATGGCATTTAATGAGCCGCTTTTACTGGAACCCGCCTATGCGCGGGTTTTCTTTTGCGCGCTGGGTAAAGAGATGGGGGCCGGCAGCCTTGCCGTTCCTCAGCAGGCTGTTCAGCTTGATGCTGATGGTATGCAACTGGCGGTGACTGACTATATGGCGGGCGGTCAGCGTCCGGCAAAGAGTTACCAGGTGAAAAATGGCATCGCCATTCTGCCGGTGAGCGGCACGCTGGTGCATAAGCTGGGTACCCTGCGGCCTTACTCCGGCATGACTGGCTATGACGGCCTGACGGCCCGCCTTCAGATGGCGGTGAATGATCCGGATGTGCGTGGCATTTTGCTGGATATCGACAGCCCGGGCGGTCAGGCTGCCGGGGCGTTTGACTGTGCTGACATGATTTACCGTCTGCGGGAACAGAAGCCCGTGTGGGCGCTGTGTAATGACATGGCCTGTTCAGCCGCCATGTTGCTGGCGGCAGCCTGTACCCGTCGGCTGGTCACGCAGACGGCAAAAATTGGTTCGATTGGCGTGATGATGGCGCACACCAGTTATGAGAAACAACTGGCACAGGAAGGGGTGGACATCACGCTGATTTACTCCGGGCAGCACAAGGTTGACGGCAACAGTATTCAGGCATTGCCGGCAGGTGTGCGTGCAGATTTTCAGCGCCGTATTGATGAGGCCCGCCGGATGTTTGTCGACAAGGTGGCGCTTTATACGGGGCTGAGTTCAGAGGCGGTGATGAATACCGAGGCTGCCGTTTATGACGGTCAGGCAGGCATTGATGCAGGCCTGGCTGATCAACTGATTAATGCTGCAGATGCCGTTGAAGTGATGGTTTCTGCACTGAATGACTCTGTTACGAAGGAGAATACAATGACTGTTAAAAATATCACCGTTGCTGAAGCAGTGGCCCAGGAAAATCAGCGCGTGATGGGGATCCTGAATTGTCAGGAGGCGAAAGGGCGCGAGCAACTTGCACAGATGCTGGCAGGCCAGCCAGGAATGACGGTTGAGCAGGCTAAAACGTTGCTGTCAGCAGCGCCGGTTGCCGCTACTGACAGCACGGGTGATCAGATTATGGCGCTGCCGGAAGCAAAAGGGCGTGAACAGCTGGCGCAGATGCTGGCAGGTCAACCGGGGATGACGGTGGAGCAGGCGAAAGCGTTTCTGGCGGCAGCACCTGTTGCCAGTGCTGCAGGCACAGGTGATCAGATTATGGCGTTACCGGAAGCAAAAGGGCGTGAACAACTCGCGCAGGCGCTGGCTGAACAGCCGGGAATGACCGTTGACCAGGCCAAAACGTTACTGGCTGCGGCACCGGTTGCGGGTTCTGCAAGTGTCGGCGAGCAGATTATGGCGCTGCCGGAGGCGAAAGGGCGCGAACAACTTGCACAGGTACTGACAGAACAGCCAGGAATGACGGTGGTGCAGGCGAAAACGCTGCTGGCAGCCGCGCCGGCGGCATCGCAACCGTCACAGGAAACACTTTTTGATCGCTTTATGGCACAGCATGCTGCCAGTGCGGTTTCCGGTGGCGGAACTGCCGGGCGCGGGGAAGAAGACCTGCTGATGAGTATGCCGTAAGCGGTATCCGGAATTCAGATAAATCAGGAGACTGAAAAAATGATTAAAACCACCACGGAAAAGCGCGCGGATGTGCACATTTTTGCCGGAAACGATCCGGCGCATACCGCAAAAGCCACCAGTGGTATCAGTGCCGCCATGCCTGCACTGACGCCACTGATGCTGGATGACGCCACCGGTAAACTGGTGGCATGGGATGGTCAGAAAGCTGGAACGGCAGTGGGCGTGCTGGCTCTGGCGCTTACCGGAACAGAACCCACGCTGACGTACTACAAAAGCGGTACGTTTGCCACTGAGTCGCTGGTCTGGCCTGACTCTGTGGATGCGGTGAAAAAAGCCAACGCATTTGTGGGAAGTGCCATCAGCCACGCCTGATGGTGAAGTGATTAACTGAAAAACGGGTCGCGATGCGGCCCGTTTGTGTTTCTGAAGGAAAATAAATTATGGGGTTATTTACCACGCGTCAGTTACTCGGGTACACCGAGCAGAAAGTGAAATTTCGTGCGCTGTTTCTGGAGCTGTTCTTTCGTCGCACGATCACTTTCCATACTCAGGAAGTCATGCTGGATAAAATTACCGGCAAAACACCGGTTGCGGCGTATGTGTCTCCGGTGGTGTCAGGCAAAGTGCTGCGCAGCCGTGGTGGTGAAACCCGTGTGTTACGTCCCGGTTATGTAAAACCAAAACACCGCTTTGATTATCAGCAGGCAGTGGAACGTCTTCCGGGGGAAGACCCGGCCCGCCTTAATGACCCGGCTTACCGCCGTCTGCGTATTCTGACGGATAACCTGAAACAGGAAGAGCAGGCGATTGTGCAGGTGGAAGAAATGCAGGCGGTCAGTGCCGTTCTGCAGGGTAAATACACCATGAGCGGCGAGCAGTTTGAGACGGTGGAAGTGGATTTTGGGCGTTCTGCCGCCAATAACATTACGCAGGCTGGCGGACGCGAATGGTCACAGCAGAATGCTGACACCTTCGATCCGACGCATGATCTGGATGCGTACTGCGATTTCGCTTCCGGCACCATCAATATCGCGATTATGGACGGCACGGTCTGGCGTATGCTGAACGGTTTTAAACTGTTCCGTGAAAAACTGGATACCCGCCGTGGCTCCAAATCTGAGCTGGAAACGGCACTGAAAGACCTGGGCTCCGTGGTTTCCTTTAAAGGCCATTACGGCGATCTGGCAATTGTGGTGGCGAAGACAACGTATGTTGACGAAAACGGGGATGAACAGCGTTATCTGCCGGAAGGTACACTGATTCTGGGGAACACTCAGGCGGAAGGCGTCCGTTGTTATGGTGCCATTCAGGATAATCAGGCACTGAGTGAAGGGATCACCTCTGCGATTCGTTATCCGAAACACTGGGAGGAAGTGGGGGATCCTGGTTGCGAATATACCATGACGCAGTCTGCGCCGTTGATGGTGCTGCCGGATCCGGATGCGTTTGTGGTGGTTCAGGTGAAATAAGACGGGGCGGGATATTCCCGCCTTTTTCTTTAGCGCACGGGAGAGATGTGATGACAAAAGAGCAGATGACTGAACGTTTGCAGGAACTGGCAGTGATTCTGGGGCGTGAAGCAGATATTTCAGGCTCAAAAGCCGATCTTGAGCAGCGCCTGGCGGAATGGGAAGAGGAGGCCGCCGGATTCGATGGGGAGGAGACAGGGAAGGAAGAGATGGGCAACGATGTATCCGGCGACGGAATGCATTCTGAGCGGGGACTCGCCCGGGTGCGTATGCTGAAAACGGCGCATATGCCAGCCTGTGATGCTGTGACGGGAAAAATGTTGATGTTTGCCCGGGCCTCCAGTGTTGTGCTGGTTAATGAAGCCGCAGTTCCTGCGTTGCTGGCGGACGGTCTGGCAGAAAAAATCCGGGAGTGATGATGTTCGATAATCTGTTCGATCAGGCCATGAGTGATGCGGATGACATCATCCTGGATACGATGGGGACGGAAATCAGCATATATCCGGGCGGCACGGAAAGAAGAATTCGTGCCGTTTTTGATGCCCCGGCAGAAAACACCGGGATGAACACTGGCAGCGGAGAAATTCGTGATACTGCGCCCGTGTTATTTACCCGGAGCGCATGGGCCGCCGGTCTGAAAAAATATGACAGGGTCATGATCCACGGCGAACCGTATCAGGTAGTCGATCCCGGCTGGGATGAGTCAGGCACTGCGGGTCAGGGGGTGATTACCATCACCCTTGCGCGTGGAGAGCCGGGGAGAAATACACCTGCTGCACCGGAACGACCGAGTAAACGTTATGGCAGTCAGAGAGCATGAACGAAGCAGTGCCCGGCAGCGACGGCTGGCACGAAACCTCGTCGTCGATATTGATGAAGATGAGGTGCTGAAAATTATCGCTAAACTGGGTGGGTCAAAAAGTCAGATCCGTAAAGCCTGGGGCGTGGCGCTGAAAAGAGCCGCGTCTGCACTGCGGATGAAGGCTATGGCAGAGTTTAAAAAACAGGTTGCCCCACGCAGTCAGAAAATGATCAAAAAGCGTGTTCTGCATAATTTTATCATTCGTCGTAACGGTGATGAGTTTGATGAGGCGAAGGTGTGGTTCGGTCTGAACGCCATCAAAGTACGCGATCTGCGCGGACGCATCAGTGGGGGACGACGCGGCGAACGCCATCAGTTGCGCGATGAGCGGGGGCGTTTTGCACCAGCTTCCCGCCGCAGGAAGGCACGGGAGATCCGTTTTAAACCTGCCGGGGAATCCCTGCCTGTCAGCACCTGGTCAACGGATGATGCCTTTATCAACCAGTTCGAAGCGGAAAATCGTAACGGACGTATATCAAAAAGGAAAACGATACTGATCCGACAGACATCCGGACGACGGAGGGTGCGTGAAGCGGAAATTGATATTTATGAAGCCATGCTGAACCGTATAGAGGATTTTGTTTTTCCGGATGCGGAAGCACTGATCCTGAAAAATTTTGAGCATGAACTGAAATTCCGGGTATTTAAGGGGCTGGAGTGATGGAGCCATTGATGATGGGCGCCTGGCATCAGGCGGTGATTGACAGTCTGAAACAAATTCCCTGGGTGGAAGATGCCGATGAGTACCCGGAAAAAGTGACGCAACTGGTGACGCCTGCTGTGTTTGTGGATGTGCCGGGCTGGGACAAGGCTCATTTTGCCGACGGGCAAACGCGGGTCACGCTGAAATGTGATCTGTTTGTGGTGACAGACCGGGCCGGGAAGACGGAAAACGTGCCAAAACCGCAGATTTTTGCCCGTTGTCTGGCGATGGATTTATCTGACTGGATTGAGGGGGCCACGTTTGGGCTGGATAACGTTGATCCGGCTGTTTTTATCGATGCTGAGGTGGATACCTTCGATCGGCTGCTGGACGACTACATCGTTTTCCGTGTCTCTTTTGAACAGGACATTCCGGTCGGCGAAGATCCGTTTGCGGTTCCGGCAGGTGCGCCGTTACAGGAAGTCTGGCTGGGGAAAGCACCGGAAACCGGCAAGAAACATGAGCAGGATTATCGTCTTATCTGGAAAACAGAGGGCACCGGCAATGAGTCTGGCAGATGAAGTGGCAGAGTTACGCCGCAGGGTGGCGGATATGGTCCGGCGTGGCGTGGTGGAGGTGGTGATCCCGGGTAACCCGGTGATGGTCCGGGTGGATATCGGGGATGTGCTTTCGCCGCCGTTGCCCTGGATTCAGGTACAGTCCGGGCGCTACATGCAGGTCTGTAATTACCCTGCCCCCGGTGATGCTGTTACAGTGATATCGGAGGCGGGCGATCTGCGTAATGGTCGGGTGTATCCGGGGGCCAATATTGACGCTATCCCTGTCCCTGAGGGCAGTGAATACGAACATGTTATTTTGTTTGATACCGGAACGGAAATCCGTTACGACCGTAAAGCTAATGCCCTGTCCATCACGCTGGCTGAAGGCGGTAGCTATAAAATTACCGGCAAGGGAACCCTGGACGGTCCGGTAGAAATCACAGACACCCTGACCGTACAGGGTAAAGCAACCATGAATGCTGAGGCGGTGGTTAAGGCGGATCTGATAGTCGGCGGTGAGGTTTCTGATTATCACGGAACGATGAGTCAAATCAGAATTGTCTATAACGGTCATAATCACCAGGGCGACAGTGGTGGCAGCACCGGACAGCCTGGTCAGCAAATGTAATCTCCTTTCAGTTCTTTTCCGGAATAAACAACATGATTGGTATTGATTCAGCCACCGGCAGATATCTGCACGGTAACGAACATCTGCGCCAGTCCGTCACCGATATTTTGTCCACACCGGTCGGCAGCCGGGTCCTGCTCCGGGAATACGGCAGCAGGCTGTTCAGCCTGCTTGATAATCCACAGGATGATTTCACGCGGGTGAGGATTGTCCGTGAAACGGTAACCGCCCTTGAACGCTGGGAGCCCCGCCTGACCCTCCGGCGGGTGGAGGTGACGTGGACAGGAGAAGGAAGTGCCTGGCTGACGCTTGTTGGGGTGAATAACGAAACTCAGGAAACGATTCGACTTGAGGAGATAAAAATTGGCAACGTCTCAGGCCATTATTGATTTGTCCGCGATACCTGTACCGGATGTAGTGGATGTGCCGGATACGGCAATGCTCGTCTCTCAGATAGTGGCGAAGTATCAGGAACTGGACACGTTGTTTTCAGCTCTGGTGGAATCTGATCCCGCGTATAAATGGGCTGAGGCGCTGGCTTTTCGGGTGGCGCTGATGCGCCAGCAGATAAATGATGCAGTTCGTGCCGTACTGCTTACCAGTGCCCGTGGGAACGATCTGGATCAGGTTGGCGCGAATTATCAGGTACAGCGTCTGGTGATTACCCCGGCAGATGACAGCACCATTCCGCCCACGCCGGCGGTGTATGAAGATGATGATGCCTTTCGCGAACGCATCCAGTTGTCATGGGCGCGGCTCAGCACCGCCGGCGCGAAAAATGCGTACCACTATTTTGCACAAAGTGCCGATCCTGATGTGCTGGATGTGAAAGCCTACGGGCCGGAAACGCATTCGCAGGAAGGCCGGGTTTTTCTCTATGTGTTATCTCGAACCGGAAGTGGTACAGCTTCACAACCCCTGCTGGATAAGGTGACTGCGTCCGTCAATGATGATGAAACACGCCCCCTGACGGATTTTGTCAGTGTCCGGGCCGCAGACATTATTCCCTACGATGTGGTAGCGGATATTCATATTCCTTACGGGCTGGATGGTGAACTGGTTATGGCAAATGCCCGCCAGGCACTGCGGTCTTACACTGACAGCGTCCACAGGATAGGCTCGGTGGCGTCACGCTCCGGAATGGACGGAGCCCTCCATCAGACCGGAGTGATTACGGTGAATCTGACCTCACCAGCCAGTGATATCGTTCCCGCGATGGGGCAGGCACCGTGGTGCCGTAAGGTAACGCTGAATAAGGTGGAGACAACTGATGAATGACGATATCAGGAGCATACTGCCGGTCAGTGCCGGTCGGGCTGAGCGGGTGGTGGACTGTGTCGCCGGAGATATGCTGTCAGACATAGCGGTCTGCCTGATCCGCTATGTGAAAAATCCCGATTTATGTCCTGCTGAATTGCTGCCATGGCTGGCCTGGGAAATGGCGGTGGACACCTGGAATGAACACTGGACGGAGGCGGAAAAACGGTCTGCGATAAAACGTGCTGCTTACATCCACCGCCACAGAGGGACTAAAGCGGCGCTGATGGCATCGCTGGCTGACAGTCCCTTCCGGTCGCAGATTGTTGAGTGGTATGAGCAGATCCCACCCGGGGAGCCGTATACCTTTCGTCTGAACGTGGAGCAGAAGGATTTACCGGTGCTGATGAATGATCATCAGGATCTGAAGCATGCGGTGCTCCGTGCCAAAAATCTGCGCAGCTGGTTCAGTATTCACGTTTACGGGAACAGCACAGGGCGGGGATTTGGTTACGGTTATGTGATGGCGACAGAAAAAATCAGAAGTAACGGTGTGATAACAAAGACAGTGCCCACTGGCGGGCAGAGTGAGGCTGGAGTATGAATGGGCTGATTCTGACAACATCCGGCGCTGCAGAAATTGAAGCAGCATATCAGAACGGGCAAACCGTGACCGTCCGGCATGTTCTGCTTGGTGATGGGGGAGGGCAGGCATTGCCCTCCACACCGGATGAAATGGCAGCAATGACATCATTGTACGGTGAATTCGGGCAGGAACCCTTTTCCGACGGTGCGGTGGAGGAGGGCTTCATCAGCGGGGATATTGTGATTGACTGTAAATCATACCCCGGTAAAACCCTTCGTGAACTGGGGATGATCAGCGACAGAGGTACGCTTATCGCGTACGGACGTTATCCGGACACCTTTTTACCAGACCAGACGGACTCCGTTATCAAGGAAGTTATTCTGACGCTGGTTCTTGGGCTGACGCACGCACAAAACGTGGTGCTGGAAGTTGATCCGGACAGGGCCATTATTACTCAGGAAATCGGAGACAGACGCTATCTGCAACAAAAAAAGAATCTTTCGGATGTGGAAGACAAGGATGAGGCTGTTGAAAACCTCGGATTAAAACCTACGGTGGATAAGGCAAAAAATGCCGTTCAGCGTGATGGAGACACCATGACCGGGGAGCTGAAAATCCGTGGTGTTAATGCATTGAGAATTTTCAACGAAGCCTTTGGTCTGATTTTTCGTCGTTCGGAAGAGTGCCTGCACCTTATTCCTACCAGTGAAGGTCAGGGCGAGAATGGCGATATTGGTCCACTTCGACCGTTCACTATTAATCTGCGGACGGGTGAAATATCCATGTCGCATAAAGTGTCTGTTGGCGGCGGTTCTCAGGTCAATGGTGCGCTGGGTATCGGTGTTCAGAACGCGCTGGGCGGAAACTCAATTGCTTTCGGGGATAACGATACCGGCCTGAAACAGAATGGTGATGGCCTGCTGGATGTTTATGCCAATAGCGTGCATGTGTTGCGTTTTCAGAGTGGCA
>SKEK01000629.1_pt1 | contig 18825 bp, 18 predicted proteins | sample 4826761 | NCBI WGS metagenome assembly SKEK01 (sample SAMN11008811, study PRJNA524170) | human gut metagenome | biome: Human fecal sample; material: Feces; isolation source: fecal sample from pouch patient p32 | host: Homo sapiens | place: Israel: Tel-Aviv | collected 2015-10-13 | reverse complement strand
CCCTTTTTGTGGACTTTTGATAAAAATAAGTAAAAATGTAAGGAGATGGGTTTTTCCAGAAATCCTATAATATCAACGTTCCAAGGGTTCTATGCTAGTATATGGTTAGCTAAAGTCCAGTACGAAGCTAAAGCACATGATTCAAATGTCTTTAACATTTACATCAGTGGTATTGATACCTATGGTTCAATTTCAACGGTTTCACGTTCAGATGTCAACTTAATCTTAACAGTCAATATGAATACTCATAAGATTTTGATGACGGAGACGCCTCGAGATGCTTATGTTAAGATTCCAGATGGTGGCGCTGATCAATATGATAAATTAACCCACGCTGGTATCTATGGTGTTGAAACCTCAGAGAAGACTCTTGAAAACCTCTATGGCATCACCATTGACTACTATGCTCGTCTTAACTTTGATTCATTCTTGAAGTTGATTGATGCACTAGGTGGTGTAACGGTTTATAATAGTCAGGCATTTACAAGTCTTCATGGTAACTATGATTTTCCAGTTGGAAATGTGACTCTTGATTCTGATAAAGCTCTCGGTTTTGTTCGTGAACGTTATAGCCTCGAACATGGTGATTATGACCGCGGTAATAACCAAATGAAAGTCATTCAAGCAATCCTCAATAAAATGACTTCGTTAAAATCAGTTTCTAATTATTCAACGATTATTTCAAATGTACAAGATTCAATTCAGACAGATATGAAACTTGACACTGTGATGAAATTGGTCAATGGTCAATTGGATTCAGGTAAGAAATTTACAATTACATCACAAGAAGTAACAGGTACAGGTTCTACTGGTGAGTTGACTTCGTATGCGATGCCATCATCAAGTCTTTATATGATTAAACTCGATGATGCTAGTGTTGCTAAAGCTTCGCAAGCCATTAAAGATGTTATGGAAGGTAAATAAGTTAGATGATAGATATTCACTCGCATATCGTTTTTGACGTGGATGATGGACCATCTACTATTGAAGAAAGTTTAGCCCTTATCGGTGAAAGCTATCGCCAAGGAGTGCGGACCATTGTCTCAACTTCACATCGTCGCAAAGGAATGTTTGAAACACCAGAAGATAAGATTTTTGCTAATTTCAGTCAAGTCAAAGAAGCTGCTGAAGCCAAATACGAAGGTTTAAAGATTTTGTATGGTGGTGAACTTTACTATAGTAGTGATATTCTTGAAAAGCTCGAGCGTGGTCAGGTTCCCAAAATGAATAATACACGTTTTGCTTTAATTGAGTTTAGTATGACCACACCATGGAAAGAGATTCACACAGCGCTTAGTAATGTCATTATGCTTGGCATCACACCAGTTGTTGCTCATATCGAACGCTATAATGCGCTTGAATTTAATGAAGAACGTGTTAAGGAATTGATTAACATGGGTTGCTACACACAGATTAATAGTGCCCATGTCTTAAAGCCAAGACTTTTTGGTGATAAGTACCGTGTCTTTAAAAAACGTGCACGCTATTTCTTAGAGAAAAATTTGGTTCATATCGTAGCAAGTGATATGCATAACTTAGGACCTCGTCCGCCTTACATGGACCAAGCACGAGACATTATTACTAGAGACTTTGGTGATAGACGTGCTTTCGATCTTTTTGAAGGAAATGCGAAAACCTTATTAGAAAATAAATATTTATAGGAGAATGTATGAATACAAATGATAATGCAAGCATCGAAATTGACATTTTGTACTTGTTGAGAAAGTTATGGAGTAAGAAATTTTTTATCATCTTTGTCGGATTGCTTGTGGGAACAATTGCTCTATTAGGAAGTGTCTTCTTTATTAAGCCTAAGTATACCTCTACGACACGTATCTACGTTGTTAGCCGTAGCAGCGATACAAGTCTTACTAACCAAGACCTTCAAGCAGGGTCTTACTTGGTTAACGACTACAAGGAAGTTATCACATCAAGTGAAGTCTTGTCATCAGTTATCGACCAAGAAAAACTCTCAATGTCTGCTAGTGAACTTTCTAAAGACATTGCGGTAACTATCCCAACAGACACACGTGTGATTTCTATCTCAGTCACTGACACTGATGCACAAAGAGCTTGTGATATTGCAAATACTGTTCGTGAAGTTGCGGCTGAAAAGATCAAAGCTGTTACAAAAGTTGATGACGTGACAACCCTTGAATCTGCGACAAAACCAAGCCACCCATCATCACCAAATGTTAAGAAAAGTGCTGCTATTGGTGCTCTTGCTGGGGTATTCTTAGCTGTTGTTGGTATCTTAGTAGCAGAAGTGCTTGATGATCGTGTTCGTCGTCCAGAAGACGTCGAAGAAGTGCTTGGTATGACACTTTTAGGAGTTGTACCAGATATTGATAAATTATAAGGAGAAAAATTGTAATGCCACAATTAGAATTAGTGAGAGCTAAAGCTCAAATGGTTAAATCTATGGAGGAATATTACAATTCTATCCGTACCAATATCCAATTTAGTGGTCGTGATCTTAAAGTAATTGCATTAACTTCTGCTCAACCTGGAGAAGGAAAATCAACCACATCGACTAACCTTGCTATCTCTTTTGCAAAGGCAGGTTTTCGAACGCTATTGATTGATGCGGATACACGTAATTCAGTCATGTCAGGAACGTTTAAATCTAATGAACGTTATCAGGGGTTGACAAGTTTCTTGTCTGGAAATGCAGAGTTGTCAGATGTTATTTGTGACACAAGTATTGATAATTTGATGATTCTTCCTGCTGGGCAAGTTCCACCAAATCCAACATCATTGATTCAAAATGATAACTTCAAATCGATGATTGAAACTGTTCGTGGGCTTTACGACTATGTTATCATTGATACACCACCGCTTGGTTTGGTTATTGATGCTGCTATCCTAGCACACCATTCAGATGCTAGCTTGCTTGTAGTAAAAGCGGGAGCTGATAAACGTCGTACAGTTACAAAACTAAAGGAACAATTGGAACAAAGTGGTTCAGTCTTTCTTGGAGTTATTTTGAATAAATATGATATTCACTTAGATAAGTATGGTTCATATGGTAGTTACGGTGGGTACGGTAGTTATGGTAATTATGGAAAAAGTGAAGAAAAAACAAAAATTGGTAGAGGTAAACGAAAAAAATAGCTGATACCTTTACCTTAAAATAGGGAACAGGGAGTTATATGTATAGCGAAGATTCGAAAAAGAAAGTTTATTACCTTTTGTCAGATATTATAGCTTTAGTGGTAAGTTACCTCATCTTAGCGCAATTTTATCATTATGCTCTTTTTGATAGTAAGTTCTTTGCAGTTGTTTTTGGGATTCTGATTGTGATTGTTAGTGTTTTGAGCGATGAATACTCTTCAATTACAAATCGTGGTTATTTAAAAGAATTGAAAGTATCTGTGATTTATGGTATGAAAGTTTTAGTTTTATTTACTTTTGTACTGATACTTGGAAAAATTCGTTTTATCCATGACATTTCACAGATGTCTTATTTCTTCTTAGGACAAATATTTATTTTAGTAAGCCTCTTTGTCTTTATTGGACGTATTTTAGTTAAAAATCTTTTCAAAAGTCATGCAACAAACATTAAACAGGTATTGTTTGTCACAGATTTCACGAATGGTAAGGATGTTATTAAAGAGCTTAACACTTCCAATTACCGCATCGCTGCTTATATCAGTCGTCGTGACAATCCTGACATTTCACAGCCTATCTTAAAAAGTACTAAAGAAATTAGAGATTTTGTGGCAAATCACCAAGTTGACGAGATATTTGTTGCCAAAAATCACCAAGATGATTTTACAGAATTTGCTCATTGCTTAAAATTGTTAGGAATTCCAACGACAGTAGCTGTTGGGAATTATTCGGACTTCTATGTTGGAAATAGTGTTCTAAAAAAAGTAGGTGATACGACCTTCATAACGACAGCATTCAATATTGTGAAATTCCGTCAAATTGCTTTAAAACGTCTTATGGATATTGCAATGGCTTTAGTTGGCTTAGTGATTACTGGGATTGTAGCTATTATTATTGCACCAATAGTCAAGAAACAATCACCAGGACCCCTAATCTTCAAACAAAAACGTGTTGGTAAAAATGGTAAAGTTTTTGAAATTTACAAATTTAGAAGCATGTACACCGATGCCGAAGAACGCAAAAAAGAATTATTAGCACAAAATGATTTGGATACTGACTTAATGTTTAAGATGGAAGATGACCCTCGTATCTTCCCATTTGGACATAAGTTACGTGATTGGTCACTTGATGAATTACCACAATTTATCAATGTCCTAAAAGGTGAAATGTCTGTTGTGGGCACACGTCCACCAACGCTTGACGAATATCATCACTATGAATTGCATCATTTCAAACGATTGACTACCAAGCCAGGAATTACTGGTTTATGGCAAGTTAGTGGCCGTAGTGACATTACCGACTTTGAAGAAGTCGTAGCACTTGATATGAAGTATATCCAAAACTGGAGCATCAGTGAAGATATTAAAATTATTGCCAAAACATTTGGAGTCGTACTAAAAAGAGAGGGAAGTAGGTAGGGTCCCTCTTCATTCTTGTATTGGGAGAAAAAATGAAAAGTGTCTATATTATAGGTTCAAAAGGAATACCAGCAAATTATGGTGGGTTTGAAACCTTTGTAGAAAAACTAACTGAAAATAAAAAAGATAAAAAAATCAAATATTATGTGGCATGTATGCGAGAAAACTCTGCTAAATCAAATATCACAGATGATATTTTTGAACATAATGGAGCAACTTGTTTTAATATTGATGTGCCAAATATTGGTCCTGCACGAGCAATTGCCTATGACATCGCTGCTCTAAACAGGTCGATTGAAATCGCAAAAGAAAATAGTGATGTTAATCCAATTTTTTATGTTTTAGCTTGTCGCATCGGACCATTCATTAATCATTTTAAAAGGCAAATCCACGCTCTTGGTGGTCAATTATTTGTTAATCCAGATGGACATGAATGGATGCGTCAAAAATGGAGTGCCCCTGTTCGTCGTTATTGGAAAGTTTCTGAGTCATTGATGGTAAAACATGCTGATTTATTGGTATGTGATAGTAAGAATATTGAAAAATATATCCAAGATGACTATAAAAAATATTCACCAAAGACAACTTACATCGCTTATGGAACAGAGCTTGAAAAATCTAGCCTTTCTTCAAAAGACCGTGTCGTACGTGAATGGTTTTCAGAAAAGGGAGTTTCAGAAAATAATTATTACCTTGTTGTTGGACGCTTCGTTCCAGAAAATAACTATGAGGCAATGCTTCGTGAGTTTATGAAGTCAAATACAAAAAAAGATTTTGTGTTGGTTACTAATGTTGAACAAAATGCCTTTTACGAAAAATTGAAGAAAGAAACAGGTTTTGACAAAGACTCTCGCATCAAATTTGTAGGAACTGTTTATGACCAAGAATTGCTCAAGTACATTCGTGAGAATGCCTTTGCTTATTTCCATGGTCATGAGGTTGGCGGAACCAATCCTTCACTTCTTGAGGCACTTGAGTCAACTAAGCTCAATCTCTTGTTGGATGTTGGCTTTAACCGTGAAGTCGGTGAAGATGGTGCTCTCTATTGGAAAAAAGAGCAATTGGCAAGTGTCATTAATCAAGCTGAGCAATTGGATGAACAAGCTATAGAAGATCTCAATCAAAAATCAAGTAAACGTATCGAAGAAGCCTTTACTTGGGGAAAAATTGTTACAGACTACGAGAAAGTATTTAAAGGATAGAAATGCAGAAAATTTTATATCTTCACGCTGGTGCCGAAATGTATGGTGCTGATAAGGTTTTGTTGGCGCTTATTAAAGGACTGGATAAAGAAGCCTTTGAGGCTCATGTCATCTTGCCCAACGATGGCGTCTTAGTGGGTGCATTGGAAAAGGTTGGTGCTAAGGTAAAAGTTATCGATTATCCAATCTTGCGCCGGAAGTATTTTAATCCTAAGGGAATTCTTGAGTATTTTGGCTCATATAATCGTTATTCAAAGAAAATCGCCGAATATGCTAAGGAAAATGGAATTACTCTCCTTCACAACAATACTACTGCAGTACTTGAGGGGATTTATCTCAAACGTAAGTTGAAACTTCCTTTGATTTGGCATGTTCACGAGATTATCGTCAAACCAAAAGCAATCTCTGATTTCATCAACTTTTTGATGGGGCGTTATGCTGATACGATTGTGACAGTTTCAAATGCTGTGGCCAACCACGTCAAGCAGTCTCGCTTTGTAAAAAATGACCAAGTTCAAGTCATCTATAATGGTGTTGATAATGCCGTCTATCATGAAATGGATGCTAGTACAGTCCGTGATCAGTTTGGTATCGCACAGGATGCTTTGGTTATCGGAATGGTTGGTCGAGTGAATGCATGGAAAGGTCAAGGCGACTTCTTAGAAGCCGTGACTCCAATCTTAAAAGCTAATCCAAAAGCAGTAGCCTTTCTGGCAGGTAGTGCTTTTGAAGGTGAAGAATGGCGAGTTGATGAGTTGGAAAAGGCTATATCAGACTCACCAGTAGCTGGACAAATCAAACGTATCGATTATTATAGCAAGACGACAGAGCTCTATAATATGTTTGATATCTTTGTCTTGCCAAGTACCAATCCAGATCCTCTACCAACTGTAGTTCTCGAATCAATGGCTTGTGGCAAACCTGTAGTCGGCTACCGTCATGGTGGTGTCTGTGAAATGGTTAAAGAAGGCGAAAACGGCCTTCTTGCCACACCAAATCACCCTGCAGAATTGTCTAAAGTTATTCAAGAATTGGCTGATAACACCGAGAAGAGAGAGCAATTTGGCAAGGCCTCTGTTAAACGCCAAAAAGAACTCTTTTCATTACAAAGTTATATTCGTAATTTCTCAGAACTATATAAGAAGTACTAATATGAACAGTGAAACACTAAAAAATAAATTAAAACCAATCGTTTATCCAATTATTAATTTTATTCCTAGACGAAGACTTAAGAATAAAAATTTCACGATCATTTGTGATAATTGTTGGGCTGGAAAAGTCTATCAGGAATTGGGCTTACCTTATCAAACTCCATTTGTAGGGATGTTTGTCTTTTCTCCTGATTACATAAAGATGCTCAAGAATTTAAAATACTATTTGAGTGGTAATATCCCTTTGACATTTATTAAGGAATCGAAATACATCAAAGACTTTGATAATGCCTATCCTCTAGCACTTCTTGATGATATTGAACTTCATTTCCTGCATTATGCTGATGAAGAAGAAGCAACTCAAAAATGGAATCGTCGTTTAGAAAGAATACATTGGGATAATTTGTATTTCAAGTTCAATGATAATGATGCCTGTACTTACGAGCTGATGAAAGAGTTTGAAGAACTTCCATACAAGAGTAAGGTGATTTTCTCTTCGAAGAATTACAGTGAGCTACCTTCCTTGGTTCATTTTAAATCAGCAGAGAAGCAAGGGCATGTTGGGATTGATTTGAAAACTTACCACCGCTATTTTAATGCTGTTACCTGGTTGAATAAGGGTGGAGAGGACTTAACCAAATGAAAAAGATAAGACTTATTATTCCATACTTTGGAAAACTTCCAAAGTTTTTCCCATATTTTTTGCTGACCGCCAAACGTAATCAAAAGATTGATTTCTTAATTTATACGGATCAAAATGTTGACCAATTGGAAATTTTGAACGCTGAGAATATTGAATTTAAGACTCTTTCGTTTGATGATTTAAGAAAAAAAGTACAGTCTAAATTTGATTTTGAAATTTCTCTCAAAACACCTTATAAATTATGTGACTATAAAGTTGCTTATGGGTTTATCTTTGAAGAGGAGTTGAAGGGATATGACTACTGGGGATTTTGTGATACAGATGTCTTACTTGGTGATATTTATCAATTTCTGGAAGAACATAGCTTTTTTGAGAATGACTATGCTCGATATGGTCTTTTAGGTCATCTCCAAATATTTAAAAATTCACAAGAAGTTAATCATGTATTTATGTCTGGGCAAGGTTTAAACTATCGATTAGATTATCATAATGTCTTTACTAGTGAGCAAAATTTTATTTTTGATGAGGCAGAAGGTATTCAAAAATTGTTTGAAAAATCTGGTTTTGAACAATTACAAGATAAGTTTTTTGATGATATTGATATCAGCCATTTTTCATTTCGAGAATATGGAGAAGATGAGCCTAAACGTTATTATTCTTGGTCACAGAAACATGGCTTGAAATCGATTAATTTAATTGATGGTAAAATAGTTATCAAACATCCGCTATATACTCATTTTCAAAAAAGGACAATTGAATGTCCTGAATTTGAACTTGTAGAATCATTTTATGTTATCCCGAATAAGTTGGTATTTGGAGAAGAACTTTCGATACAAGAAATCGAAGAAGTCACTAAAAATAAATTCTATTGGGAATATGTCAAGTCAACGTTTTTTAAAAAATTTAAAATGGAAAAATGGTCGTTAGAATTTATTCGCCATAAATTAAGGATGAAAAAATGAAAAAAGATGTACTTTTAACTGTCGTCATTCCAGTTTATAATGTCGAAAAATATTTAAAACGTTGTATGGAGAGTATCCTTATTCAAGAGTGGAAGAACTATGACATCTTACTTGTAGATGATGGAAGTACTGATAGTTCTCCTCAAATCTGTGATGATTATGCTAAAGTTTATGACTTTATATCAGTGATTCATAAAAAAAATGGAGGGCTTTCTGAAGCTCGCAATACTGGTATTTCATATGCTAAGGGTGACTATGTTTATTTCCCTGATTCTGATGACTGGCTTGAACCACAAACATTTAAAGAATTAGCAGACGTGTTGGAATCCCAAGAGTTTGATATCGTTTCTTTTAACCGTGAGTTTGTGAAGGGTGAAGAAGATCCTATAGTTTCAGATCCATTAGTAACTCAAGTGTATGAAGGTAAAGATGCTTTTGTCCAAATGCTCAAGCATAGTTATATCACAGGTTTTTCCAACGACAAAATATATAAAAAGTCTCTATTTATTGATAATATTATTTCTTTTCCAAAAGGAAAATATTATGAAGACTTGGGAACGAATTACAAGCTTTTTCTTTCAGCGAAGAAGGTTTATGCGACAAATCAAAAGTATTATCACTATTTAATTGCTAATCCCGATTCCATTACACAGTCTTGGAATGAGCAGAAGTTTAGTGATATGTTTGGATTTTATAAAGATATTTTTTATTCTGATTTTGTTCGTTCTCAATTGAATCAAGAAGAATTACAAATTTTACAGCTATATTATGTAAATGGCTTGACTCATATCTTGGCAAGTTTATATAAATCTAAATTGGATAGGAAATTTATAAACATCACGAAGGAAGTGAGACAAGAATTACTTAAAAATAGTGTTTCTCTTTTCCAAATGAAAGACCAACCAAATAAGTTAAAATATATACTGTTTAGACTTAAAGTATTAAAACTAGCCTTCAGTATTCAAAACATTTTCTGATATGATTTAGGAGTTTAATTTGAAATATTCTGTTATTATTCCAGTCTATAACGTTGAGAAGTACATAAATCGTTGTGTAAAAAGTATTCTCTCTCAGCGTTATAATGGCATGGAAATTATATTGATAGATAATGGTTCTACAGATCGTAGTGGTAGTATTTGCGATATTTATGCTAATGAGTACGCAAATATCTCTGTCTATCATATTGAAAACCATGGTGTTGGTTCGGCACGTAATTTTGGCTTGTCCAAAGCCAGGGGAGAGTTTATCTACTTCGTTGATAGTGATGATTATCTTGTTGGTAATCTCTTTGCTGAGTTTGAAGATAAGCTAACGCCTGATTTAGATTTACTTGTATTTAGCTACTATAATTCTTTCGAACAGGAGATGACAGAGAAGAATCGTACAAAAAATATTCTTCCTTATAACGGTAGTTACGATAAATATGATTTTAGTAAGATTTTTAAAGATTTATTCTTATCAGATATGCTTTATACAGTTTGGAATAAGATATATCGCAGAGAATTTCTTCTTGAAAATAACTTTTCTTTTGAGCAGTATGAGTTAGGTGAAGATGTCCGCTTTAATCTTGATGTTTATCGTGAAGTCAACAAGATTTATCTTTCTCAAGATTCCTACTATGTTTATGTCACTGGCAGGAAGGGTTCTGCTATGTCGGGCTATATCCCTAAGCGTCTTCAGTATCAGCTTCAAGAGTTAAAGTTGGTTGATAGCTTATTAAAGGATTGGCATATAGATAGTTCAAATCTTGATAATACTGTAAAGGGAAGAATATTGATGAGCAATATTTACAATATTTCTAAGCAAAAATTACCAGTTACAAATAAAGTTAAGCTCGTTAAAGAAATTTGTAAAAGTAAAGATATGGCAGATTTTATTAGGAATGATTCTTCAATATTAAATCCCCTCATAAAACTGTTGTTGAAATGTCGACTGTATGTTGTTCTGATTTATCTTAAAAAAATACAGATGTTATTACAATATTTATAAGAATAATTGAAAGGTATGGAAAGTACTTGTGAATAGCAGTCGCTTTATTTCAGAGAAGATCTATTTATTTACACTCTTTGTTTGGGTATTAATTGCATCTCTGGTAACTACAACTTATTTCGTTAGACTAGATGGTTTCTTGGCACTTTATCGTATGTTACTTTATTTTACGTTAGTAATGATTGCGATAAAAGAACTTATTAACCTTCCTAACACAATTAATTATTTCAGATTCCACTTGAAGGAATTATTAGTTCTCTTATTATTTACCATGACCATGTTAATTGTGTCAAAAAATCGAGATGGTCTTCCTGATATTAACGTTTTGCTGTTGGTTTTTTCAGCTAGGGATATAGAGTTCAAGAAATTATTAGGTACCTTCTCCCTAGCGACCTTCTCGGTTCTCATTGTCACTATTTTGGCTAGTAAGATGGGAATTATTTCAAATATGTTGATGAGAGCAGATGGTGGTTATCGCTATAGTCTTGGATTTAACTATGTTTCCTTTGCTTCTCAACGTATGTTTTTTGCATTATGTAGTTATCTTATGTTTAGAGGGAAGAAGATTTCTTACCTTGAATTGTTAGCTTTATTGATGTCTACCATTTATATGTATCAACAGACCTCGACCACAAGCCCTCTTTATCTTAGTCTCTTAATATTGACTTATGCTTTATTTAGTCTTAAGCTATTTAAATTTGATTTCATAAACAGTAATGTTATAACGACAAGTATAGCCAAATATGCTTTTATTCTTGCATTAGCAATTACTCTCTATTTCTGTTTCTATTCAACTGGTGATTTATTTCACCTTGTCGATCAGCTTACCCATAACCGTCTAAGACTGAGTGTTCAAGGGTTCAGAAATTTTGGTGTTTCATTATTAGGTCGACCAATTTCATTTACAACCATGGACATCTTCGGTAATTTTTCAAGCAACTATAACTTTATTGATAGCTCATTTGTGCAGTTACTCGTAATTGATGGATTGGCTGTTAGTGCATTTATGTTATTTGCTTTAACACGTGTCATGAATTATTTTGTGACTAATCGAAAAGATATTGTCCTTGCTTGCTTAGGTGTTATGATTATTCATGGCATGTTTGATCCGCAAATGCTTGTTCTTCGTTACTCACCTCTTATCTTATTGATTAGTCGACTCTTTGTGATGAAGACTGATAAAGATTTTTTGTAATTGAAACAGAGGTATATCATCAAGAAAGTCTAAACAGAGTCATATACATATGAAAGTTTTAAAAAATTATGCCTACAATCTTTCCTATCAATTACTGGTCATTGTTTTACCAATCATTACGACACCTTATGTTACTAGGATTTTCAGTTCAAAGGATTTAGGTACTTATGGTTACTTTAATTCGATTGTGACCTACTTTATTCTCTTGGCGACTTTAGGAGTTGCCAATTATGGGACCAAGGAGATTTCAGGACATCGTAAGGATATTCGCAAAAATTTCTGGGGGATTTATACCCTTCAATTGATGGCGACGATTCTGTCCCTTACCTTGTATACGCTTTTGTGTTTATTCTTTTCTGGCATGCAAAATATGATGGCTTATATCTTAGGACTAAGCTTGATATCAAAAGGAATGGATATTTCTTGGTTATTCCAAGGCTTGGAAGATTTTCGTCGTATTACCGCAAGGAATACAACCGTGAAGCTCTTAGGAGTGATTTCCATTTTCCTATTTGTGAAAACACCTGGTGATTTGTATCTCTATGTTTTCCTATTGACCTTCTTTGAATTGCTTGGGCAATTAAGTATGTGGTTACCAGCGAGACCTTACATTGGAGAACCACAATTTGATTTATCCTATGCTAAGAAACATCTTAAACCTGTTATTTTGCTGTTTCTTCCTCAGGTTGCCATTTCACTATATGTGACTTTGGATCGTACAATGTTGGGTGCCTTGTCATCGACAAATGATGTAGGGATTTATGATCAGGCTTTGAAAATAATTAATATTTTGTTGACGTTGGTGACTTCATTGGGAAGTGTAATGCTTCCAAGGGTATCTAGTCTTTTATCTAACGGAGATCATAAGGCCGTTAACAAGATGCATGAGTTGTCTTTCTTGATTTATAATCTTGTGATTTTCCCGATAATAGCAGGTCTCTTGATTGTTAATAAGGATTTTGTGAGTTTCTTCCTAGGGAAAGATTTCCAAGAGGCTTATCTTGCCATTGCTATTATGGTCTTTAGGATGTTCTTTATCGGTTGGACAAATATTATGGGAATCCAGATTTTGATTCCACACGATAAACATCGTGAGTTTATGCTCTCTACGACTATTCCGGCTGTTGTCAGTGTTGGACTTAATCTCTTGTTAATTCCTCCATTTGGCTTTGTTGGTGCCTCAATTGTATCAGTTTTAACAGAGGCTTTGGTATGGTTCATTCAATTGTACTTCAGCCTTCCTTACCTCAAGGAAGTACCGATTCTTGAGTCTTTGGCCAAAATTGTATGCGCATCTACTATGATGTATGGCTTGTTGCTAAGTGCAAAACCATTCTTGCATTTTCCACCTACTTTAAATGTTCTTGTGTATGCAGTGCTAGGTGGCCTCATTTACCTTCTTGCTATTCTAGTTTTGAAAGTGGTAGATGTTAAAGAATTAAAACAAATAATAGGAAAAAATTAGGAATGAAGAAAGCACGGAATATAAACTTAGACTTGATAAAAATAATTGCTTGTATAGGAGTTGTTTTGCTTCATACTACGATGCCAGGGTTTAAGGAAACAGGGCGATGGAATTACTCATCTTATTTATATTATCTAGGTACTTATTCAATTCCCTTGTTTTTTATGGTAAATGGTTATTTATTATTGAGTAAGAGCAAGATAACATATCCCTATATACTACATAAAATAAAATGGGTTCTAATAACAGTGTCTTCATGGACCGTTATCATTTGGTTTCTTAAAAGAGACTTCACAATTAATCCAATTAAAAAAATTTTGGCTTCCTTGATACAAAAGGGTTATTTCTTCCAATTTTGGTTTTTCGGCTCACTAATACTTATTTATTTATGCTTGCCGATATTGAAGAAGTATTTATATTCAAAAAGAAGTTATTTATATTTTCTATATGTATTAACAATTATTGGTTTGATTTTTGAATTGATAAATTTTTTGCTTCAAATGCCAGTGCAAATTTATGTTATACAGACGTTTAGATTATGGACTTGGTTCTTTTACTACATTTTAGGTGGTTTTGTAGCACAATTCAATATAGATAATTTAAAATCAATCTTTAAGGGATGGATGAAAATAGTTAGCATACTTTTGTTATTGATTTCACCGATAATATTATTTTTCATAGCAAAAACTACTTATCATAATCTTTTTGCTGAATATTTTTATGACAATCTTTTGGTAAAAGTAATTAGTTTAGGACTATTTCTTACCTTATTGACGCTAACCATTGATGCTTCTAAATATAGAATGATCTACTTGTTATCAGTCCAAACGATGGGGGTATTTATCATACATACCTATGTTATGCAAATATGGCAAAAGTTGATAGGGTTTAACATAGTAGGTGCACACTTATTTTTCCCTGTTTTCACATTAGTGATTAGTTTTCTAATAAGTATGATATTAATGAAAATCCCTTATATCAATCGAATAGTTAAATTATAAAAAGGAGTTTATAATGTACGATTATCTTATTGTTGGTGCTGGTTTGTCTGGAGCAATCTTCGCACATGAAGCTACAAAACGTGGCAAAAAAGTAAAAGTGATTGACAAGCGTGATCACATCGGTGGCAATATCTACTGTGAAGATGTTGAAGGTATCAACGTTCACAAGTATGGTGCCCACATTTTCCATACCTCAAATAAGAAAGTTTGGGATTATGTCAACCAATTTGCTGAATTTAATAACTATATCAACTCACCAATTGCTAACTACAAGGGCAGTCTTTACAACCTTCCATTTAACATGAACACATTTTATGCTATGTGGGGCACTAAGACTCCTCAAGAAGTTAAGGACAAGATTGCTGAGCAAACGGCTGATATGAAAGATGTTGAGCCTAAAAACTTGGAAGAACAAGCCATCAAGTTGATTGGACCAGATATCTACGAAAAGTTGATCAAGGGATACACTGAAAAACAATGGGGACGTTCTGCCACAGACCTTCCACCATTTATCATCAAACGTCTCCCAGTCCGTTTGACTTTTGATAACAACTACTTTAATGACCGTTACCAAGGAATTCCGATCGGTGGTTACAATGTCATCATTGAAAATATGCTTGGAGATGTAGAAGTAGAGCTTGGAGTTGACTTCTTTTCCAATCGTGAAGAGCTTGAAGCTTCAGCTGAAAAAGTTGTCTTTACAGGAATGATTGACCAGTACTTTGATTATAAACATGGTGAGTTGGAGTATCGCAGTCTTCGTTTTGAACACGAAGTCTTGGATGAAGAAAATCATCAAGGAAATGCCGTGGTCAACTACACAGAGCGTGAGATTCCTTATACTCGTATCATTGAGCATAAGCACTTCGAGTATGGTACACAACCTAAGACAGTTATCACACGTGAATACCCAGCTGATTGGAAACGTGGAGATGAACCATACTACCCAATCAATGATGAAAAGAACAATGCCATGTTTGCTAAGTACCAAGAAGAAGCTGAGAAAAATGACAAGGTTATCTTCTGTGGACGTCTAGCAGATTATAAATACTACGACATGCACGTGGTCATTGAGCGTGCCTTGGAAGTCGTTGAGAAAGAATTTACTAAATGACACAAGAAAAGATTGATATCGTTGTTCTCTGGGTTGATGGTAGTGATCCAGAGTTTATCCGTGAGAAACAAGCAGTTACTGAGAATGTTTCTGATTTGAACCAAGAAATTGATGGAGAGCAACGTTATCGTGATTATGGCATTTTTAATTACTGGTTTCGAATGATTGAAAAGCATGCTCCTTGGGTAAATCATGTTTACTTAGTCACCAATGGACAAAAGCCAGACTGGTTGAATTTGGAACATCCAAAACTCAAATTGGTAACTCATAGGGAATTTATACCTAAAGAATACCTACCGACCTATAATTCAGCAGCTATTGAGCTTAATCTTCATCGTATTAAAGGATTGTCGGAAAATTATTTGTATTTCAATGATGATATATACTTGATTAGAGACAGTCGGCCTTCCGATTTTTATAAAAATGGTCAACCTAAACTTTTAGCTGTATATGATGCTTTGGTTCCTTGGTCACCATTTACGAATACTTATCACAATAATGTTGAATTGATCTATCGTCATTTTCCTAATAACAAGGCTTTGAAATCTTCACCTTGGAAATTCTTTAATTTCCGTTATGGTTCCTTGGTTTTGAAAAACTTGTTACTCTTGCCTTGGGGTCCTACGGGATACGTGAACCAGCATTTACCTGTTCCGATGAAGAAGAGCACCTTGGCACATTTGTGGGAAATTGAGGGAGCAACATTAGATAAAACGTCACGAAATAAAATTAGAGACTATGGAGTAGACGTTAATCAATACATCTGTCAGTATTGGCAAATTGAAAGTAATCAGTTTTATCCTATGTCTAAAAGTTTCGGAGAGTCAATCGATTTGAATCAGGTGGATAAGTTGGAATCTATCTTTAAAGATAGACGTAAAAAACTACTTTGTGTGAATGATGATGTTGACTTTAAAGAGGAAAATATCATTCGTTTTAAGGAAATCTTACAAGAACGCTATCCTGAAAAATCAGCTTTTGAAAAATGAGAAATAAGAGATGAAATACTATTTAAAAGAAGAATTTTTACTCGATAACAATGTTAAAAATGCCGGTAATAAGGCACGTAATGATGTTGAAGAAATTGTAAAGAGAGAAGGTTATCAAGCCTTGGTTCTTTCAGTTGATAATTGGTACGAGATGAGTACACTTAAAGCACAGCTTCATAAATCTAAGGCTATTGGTCAGGCCTTGAATCAACTAAAGCAAGGTGATGAGTTACTTATTCAGTTCCCAATGCTTCATCATAGTTTTTTCACAACACATCATGTAAAGAAAGCACAGAAAAGAGGCGTAAAAGTTCATTTTATTATCCACGATTTGGAAGTTTTACGCTATGCCAATTTGGATACAGTACCTTTGAAACATAAGATTCGGGTTCAAATTCAAGAATCAGGTCTTCTTGATGCAGCTGATGGTATCATTGCCCACAATCCAATTATGAAATCTGTATTGGTAGATAAAGGGATTGCGGCAGATAAGATTGTTAGCCTTGGCATTTTCGACTATTTGATTCCAAATTTCCAAGAGAAGACAGGTTTTACGAAGAATCAGCCAATTATTGTAGCTGGTAATTTGGCACAAGAAAAAGCTGGTTATCTTTACTCTCTTCCTTCAGAACCTGCTTATAACCTTTATGGTGTCGGCTTCGACGAAAGCAGAGCTCTTGAGAATGAGAACTACTTTGGTTCCTTCCTACCTGATGAGCTTCCTGCAGCCCTAGAGGGTGGTTTTGGGCTTGTCTGGGATGGCGACAGTGCTGAGACATGTAGTGGTGTTTTCGGCGAGTACCTTCGCTATAACAACTCTCATAAGGCGTCACTTTACTTAGCCTCAGGATTCCCGCTTGTCGTTTGGAAACAGTCAGCCTTATCTCATTTTGTGCTTGAAAACGGTTGTGGAATTGCAGTAGATTCTCTTCAGGATTTGAAGGCGACAATTGACAATCTTTCAGATACTGATTACCAAGATTTGGTTGAAAATACCAAGCGCGTCGGTAAAGGTATTCGTGATGGTCACTATCTACTTACTGCATTGAACAATTTAAAATAAGGGCTCTTTGTCAACTGTAGTGGGTGACGAGAAGCTAACATCTAGAGAGGATGAACTTCGTCCTCTCTTTCTTTATCTCTTTCTTGTTTTTAGGAGATAAGCTGAAAAGGGCTCTCCCCAGCCCTTTTCACTGTTCTATGCAATCAGAATCCGTTTTTTAAAGTTTTCAAAGTTCCTGAAACCAAAGGCATTTCTCTTAATGACTTTGATGATCTTATTGGTAGCTTCCAGTTTAGCGTTGGAATAAGGCAATTCCATGGCGTTTAAAACCTTGTCTTTATCCTTTAAAAATGTCTTCAATACCGTCTGGAAAATAGGATTAACAGTGGCTATTTACTGTTCGATGAGACTGAAGAAATGATCTGAGTTCTTCTCTTGGAAATGAAATAAGAGAAGCTGATAGAGTTCATAATGTTGTCGTAGTTCCTCGGAGTAGGATAGGAGTTTTTCGAGTATTTCCTTGTTAGTCAAATGCATTCGAAACATAGGGCGATAAAATCGTTTATCGCTGAGTTTACGGCTATCTTGTTGTATCAATTTCCAGTAACGTTTCAAGGTTCGGTATTCCTGCGATTTTCTGTCGAATTGATTCATAATTTGAATACGGACACGGTTCATAGCACGACTAAGGTGTTGCACGATATGAAAGCGATCGAGTACGATTTTTGCATTCGGAAAAAGCTGTTTAGCAAGTTGATAATAGGGACTAAACATATCCATGGTAATCACTTTGACCCGATTTCTAACCTTTCTAGGATAGCGTAGAAAGTGGTTTCGGATGGTTGCTTGAGTTCTTCCGTCGAGAATGGCGATGACATTTAGGGAGTCGAAATCTTGAGCGATGAAGCTCATTTTCCCCTTCTTGAAGGCATACTCGTCCCAACTCATCACCTCAGGTAGGGTATTCCAATCCGTTTCAAACTTGAACTCATTGAGCTTTCTCATAACTGACGATGTTGAGATAGATAGCCTGTGTGCAATATGTTGCATTGCTTGATTTTCGATGAGTAATTGAGCGATTTTCTGGTTAACAGCGACAGAGATTTGGTGGTTTTTCTTGACAAGAGGGGTTTCAGCGACCGCCATTTTTCCGCAATCTTTACACTTGAACCGACGCTTTCGAAGACGGATAAGTAAGGGATAGCCAGCTGTTTCTAGGTAGGGGATCTTAGAGGCTTTCTGGAAATCATAATTAGCCATTAGTCCCTTACAAGAAGGACATTTAGGGGCTGTGTAATCCAAGTGACCGTGGAGTTCTAAGTGAGTCCCCATATCATATTCATCAGTGATGTGATATTTTTGTCTTTAATTCTGAGAAAATTTGTGATAAGATTTAGTTGTTCCATATGAACCCTTTCTAATGTGAGTTTCGTCGCTTTTCATTATAGGTCATATTGTACTGACCCCAAAAAGTTGGACAATAAATTATTGAAAGGATTTAGTTCTGTATTGCACAGGACTGAGTCCTTTTAATTTTGTCTTGATACGTTTATTGTTGTAATAAAAAATATAATCCGTAATG
>SKEK01000624.1_pt1 | contig 18991 bp, 23 predicted proteins | sample 4826761 | NCBI WGS metagenome assembly SKEK01 (sample SAMN11008811, study PRJNA524170) | human gut metagenome | biome: Human fecal sample; material: Feces; isolation source: fecal sample from pouch patient p32 | host: Homo sapiens | place: Israel: Tel-Aviv | collected 2015-10-13 | reverse complement strand
GTTGTAACCCCTTTAGCAGATGCTTTAATTAAAGGTGATTTAGAAATAGTAGAGCTACTATTAGAATATGGTGCAAATCCAAATATTCGGACAGAAAATGGTGGAACCCCTTTAGCAGATGCTTTAATTAAAGGTAACTTAGAAATGATAAAATTATTATTAGAGTATGGTGGATTAAAATAAATTAATACAAAATTTTTATAAAAATAGGAGATATATAATATGCTAAAAAAATTAATTTTAAGTTCTTTTTTAATAATCAATTTTTTTATAAGAGCTAATGACGAGATAAAACTTCCAAATAATAATGAAAATTATAAATTATGGCAAACTACAGAACATTTTAGAGAAAGTTCGGGGATAACTATAATTAAAATTATAAGAAGTGTAACATTAAAAGATTATACTGAATTAAAATTAGAAGTTATAGATGTTGCTAAAAAAAATGATATTAGTTTTATACCTAAGTATAATGACATAGAAAACCTAACTACAATAGGAGATGTTACTTACAAAACTAGACCTGCAGCAGGCTATTTAAAGTATGATTATGAGATTGAAAGTGCTGTTATGACTATATATACATCTAATATTCATGATAAGGTTGAGCTTTATACTAAGCTAAAAGATTATGTTAATCTTTCGGATAATCAAATAGAAAAATTAGCTCGCAAACAACAACAAACCCCTAAATTAAAAATAGTTAAATCTAAAACATCTTCAGGTATTCCTTATGAAAATATAACTATACCTGGAAATAATGATGATTTTTTTTATCATGGTTATCTAATAATAAATGAATTAAAAAAATTAGGATATAGTATTAATTCTTTAGCTGAAGATGGTAAAAGAAATTTAATTAAAGGATTACTTTTTTCAGATAATTTTAAAAATTTATACGTTTGGTATGATGAAACAAAAAGTCAAACAACTTGTTTTGTATATGATGGAATAATAGTTCAAGAAGATAGTTTAGATCAAAGCATAAATAATAAATTTTCTAAAATGAATCAATAATAATAAAAAAGCAGAGGAATATTTCTCTGCTTTAATTTTTAGTTATTTTTATTTTTAAAACCTCATCATCTTTTTTATCAAAAGTTACATCCTTAATTTTGAAGTCATACTTTTTTAATTTTTCATCTATCTCCTTAGAAAATTTTCTAATCAATCTCTCTATTTCTAAATTTAACAAAATTAATCTCCCATTAATATTATTTTTTATTTTTTCTTCTAAATTCCCAAGGTGGTGTAGGATTTTTCTCTTTCCATAATCCTAACCCTTCTAATTTTGCTTTTTCTTCAGCTGCAGCAAACTCTAAATTTCCTTTAGAATATTGCTTATACCACCAAGCATTACCAGTTTCTAGCATATAGAGATTTATATTTTTCCCCTTATAATAAACCTCGCCAACAACTCTACCATATTGGTCTTTATCTTTTACATCTATCTCAACTATTTTTCCATCTATCATTTTTTTTAAAACATCTAAAGATTTTATTCCATACTCTTGCTTCTTTTCTGGAGCATCAATCCCGTAAAATCTAACTCTTACTTTTTCCCCATCTTTTAAAACTGTTATAGTATCACCATCTGCTACTTTTATCACCTTTCCTGAAAAAGCAAAAGATAGAGTAGTCAATAAAAAAGTTAAAAATAAAACAATTAATTTTTTCATATTCGCCTCCAATTAATAATTTTAACTACAATGTTATTATACACTTTTACTTATTTTTCTTCAAACTCAGTTTTTACAAAAAGTTCGCCGGGTGAACTTTTGAAAAGTCTTGACTTTTCAAACTACCAAAAGTTATAATTAATTATTAAAAGTTTTAGGAGGAAAAACATGGCTATAAAGCGTGGAGGCACTCGTGAAAAAGCAGGGAAAAAAAGAGTATTTGAAAATCCTGTAGATATAAATGCAAGACTTGAAAAATCAGAACTAGAAATGATTTTACAACTTGTAGATGGGAAGACAAACTCTGAAAAAATACGTTCTATTATCAAGCTTGGTTTAGAAGCTCTTCAAACTCAGCAACATAATTAATTTGGGAGGATTATTTTATGAAAATTATTGCTATTATGAATCAAAAAGGTGGAGAAGCTAAAACTACAACTGTTAGAAACTTAAGCTACATCCTAGCACAAAAAAAGAAAAAAGTTTTAACTATTGATATGGATGCACAGGGAAATTTAACAACAAACTCTGGGATTTTAAAAAGGGAGGTTAATACTATTGTCGATGTTTTTAATGGGGAGAAAAATATCAACGATATCATTATAAATATAGATAAAAACTTAGATCACATTGCTAATAATATGTCGATGTCTGAGTTTGCATTGTTTTTAGAAAAAAACTCTGGTTGGACAAAAATTCTTAGTAACTCTATAAAAGAGATTGAGAAAAAGTATGATTACATATTCATTGATTGTCCACCAGCATTAGATTTTTCTACTTATAACGCTCTTGGTGCAGCTGATGGAATTATTATTACTCTTCAAGCAGAGGAAAACTCAGTTGAAGGAATCTCTGACCTAATCAGATCTATAAATATGATTAGAGAAAAAGATAATGAGGATTTAAAGGTATTGGGGGTTGTTATAACTAAATTTAAAAAATCAACAAATTTACAAAATCAATTTAAAGATCTTTTAGTTGAGCACTTTGGTGAGTTAGTGTTTAATACAGTTATTAGAGATACTATAAAAATATCAGAAGCTAACTATAATCATAAATCCATAGTAGAGTTTGATAAAAATTCCAATGGTGCAAAAGACTATATCGCTCTTTCAAAAGAGTTATTAAAAAGAATATAGGGGGATTTTATGAGTTTAAACAATAATCATTTAATGGGATTTGGAGAGATTAATAAACCAGTCCTTGATAAATCTAATATTGCTAAATATAGTGATTTTCAAAATATCACTTCTAATTTAATTGAAAATATTAATTATTCTGATAGAACTTTTATTAATAGACTTGATGACGAGGAAACTATTTTAAAAGATGAAAACTTTGCAGGACTTTTAGAGTCTATTAAAGGAATGGGATTATTGAATCCTGTTTATTTGTTAGAAGTTAGTAAAAATAGTTATATAATAATCAGTGGTTGGAGAAGACTTCTTGTCCTTAAAGAGTTATATAAAGTTAATAAAAATAAAATTTTTTCTCAAAAAGCTATTATCTTTAGAAAAGATACACCTTTAGAACTTTTAGAAAATATCTCTATAGACGAAAATACTAAAAGAAAAGATTTAACAATTTTAGAGCTTAGCTATAAGTTTAATAAGCTTTCTGCTACTGAAGGAGTTACTCTTGATGATTGTTTAAAAAAATTCAATATTGGAAAAACTCAGTTTCATGCAATAAAAAAAGCTATTAATTTTCATCCATTTATAAAAGAATTTATTCTTGAAGAATCAGGACCTTTAAAAGCTGATTTTTTAAATAAAATTTTAGAAAAATTGATGTTAACTTATGGACAAGATGAAGCTCAAACTCTTGTTAAGAGTTATATGAATAAAAATAGAGAAGATTTAAAATCTATTTTAAAAGATTTAGAAAATGATTCCTTAAAAAATAGAGATATTTTTGAATTTAAGAAAAATAAAAAGATGACAACTTTTAAAATTAAAGAATCTCTTTCAGATGAAGATTACCTTAAAATTGAAGCTTTTATAAAATCTCTATTAAAAAAATAATAAATTTTAGAGTGAAACGATTTGTTTCGCTCTTTTTAATTTTAACATTGTATATAGTTGTTTATATTGTAAATATTGTTATATTGTTATGTACACCAAAAAACATTAAAAACCATTACTTTAGCCCTTGATTTTATTGAAGATTAATCAAAAAAAAAAATCTACGTTAGGTGGGACTATCTTCTACGTTAGGTGGGATTATATGTATAAATGATTAAAAATCTACGTTAGGTGGGATTATTTTTCAAAAAAAAGTTGAAGTTTTTTAAAAAAAATATTAAAATCTACATTAGGTGGGATTATATTTGTGAAAAAAAGTTATTTTGTCCCATATAACGTAGATAAAAAAGAGGGGATTTTCTGAATGACAAAGTTAGTTATAAAAGATGATTGTTTTGATTTTCAAGAAACTATAGAAACACCCGCAACAGAGATTATAGAAGAAATTGTTTATATGGATGAAAATTTAATAAAGAATAAAGATTTGATTAGAGTAGACATAAATATAGTGCAATTTCCAATATTTTCTAAAAATACACAGAAAAAAGTAAATCAAATTGTGAAATACTATTTTAATAAAAATCGGGATACCTATATCACAGTAACTCCAGCTGCAGGAGATTATATTCCAGGAGAAGCTGAAGAAAAAATTTTTATAGCTTTGATGCAACTTATGAAAGAAAAAGGTATGCCTAAAAAATTTATAATTTCATCTAATGAATTAAAAGATAAATTGAAGTTAAATACAAATAGATATGCTGAGATAGTTAAAAAGTCATTAATTAGACTTTCTAGAACAAATTATAATTTTAAAAATACAATGTATTCATCAGAATATAAAGGAACTATTAAAGAAGAAATTAGTACTCCTATTTTAACTTTAAAAATTTTGACTTTATCTTTAAAAGAAAATAAGAAATATAGATTATCTTATAAAGATAAGAGAATAAAAGAACTTTATGAAATAGATATATCAGATCACTTTTATAATAATGTTATTCAAAAGGGATATTTAGTTTATAACTCAAGTATTCTTTTAGAAATATCTACTAGTACAGCTAGAACTATTTACATGTTAATAGAAAAATTAAGATTTAACAATTTATATTTAAAAATAGATACAATGTTTTTAATAAAAAGAATCCCATTAAAGTATGATAAAAAGTTATTATCAAGAACTATAAAGGTTCTAGAACATGCTTTTGATGAACTAAAGAAAAAGGAATTAATTCAGGATTTTAAATTTTTAAAAGATAAAACATGGGAAAAATCTGAAATTGAAATATTTTTAAAAGAAAGTTCCGCTGAGGAAAAACAACAAAGATTTTTTGAAGACAGAAATGATTTTAGAAAACTTTTAACAGTTTCTACAATTAGTGAAACAGAGCATGATATGATAGAAATGATGGAAGTTATTCAAAAAGAAAATGTGGAAAAGGTTTTACCTAAAACTATTGAAAAATCAGTGACTATAACAGATGAGTTAATTGATAAAATTTTAGGTCTTATGCCAAGTAAAGCAAGAACATTAAAAACAATGCCTAAAACTATAAAAGATGCGATTATCCAATACGGGTATTCTAAAGTTGAGGCAGTTGCTATATATATGAAAAAAAATAAGGTTGACAAGGTTAGAGCTTATTTTATAAAAGCTTTAGAAAATAATTGGACAGAAGATGAAACTATTGAGTTAGAAAAACCTACTAGTAATATTAAAAAGATATCAGAAATAGATTCACCTAAAGAAGAAATAAAAAACTATGTTAAAGAGTTAGAATATTTTAATTCTTTATCAACTGAAGAAAAAGAAAAACTTGAAGAGAAAGTTTATAGAGCATACATAGATCAGTGTGGGCAAGAAACTAAAATCCAAAAATTAACTTTCAATGCCGCTAAAAATAGATTAATAGCTGAATTTATTTCAAAAAATAATTTAGTTAAAAATGAAGTTTCAAAAGAAAGAGAGATTGATTTATCTGTAATAGATGATATAAACTACTATACAGATTATATTAGTAAAAATGTTGAGCTTTATAGAAATATTTTTAATCTTTCAGAAGAGAGAATAAGAGAGATTAAAAAAGAAACTTTATTAGAGTTAGGAACTAAGATTATCTCTAAAAATATAACTTTGGAAGAGATAAATGAAGCAGTTGTAAAAAAATTAAAATAATTATTCCATCATGAAAAAGAGAGAAACTATTGTTTCTCTCTTTTATTACTTACAAATTCTATTTCAGAGTGATTAATTATCCTAGGTTTAGGATATGTCATCTCTTCTCTTTGTTTTGGTTTACTCACGTTACTATAAAGTGTATGAGTGTTATTTACCGCCAAAAGCGTACCAAGTAGATTAAAAACTGCATAGATCAGTTTATACACTTTTGTGCTGTTGGCCCACATTTTTACTCCTCAGGAGCAGTTTCAACAAAATAGTTAAAAGCCATTAACTCAGCTTTTTCTATCTCAATTCTATCTAAAGAGTTTTGAGATATTTTGATCTCTTTTTCAATTTGGTCCTTCCATTCAGAATAACTTCCATATGGACTTGAAGCTGGTAATGGTTCTCCATCAAGTTCTTGTTGCTCAATGTGAGATAGAGCAGCTTTATCATCTGCTAACTCCTTTAAGTAAGCAACCTCTCTTTCAATACTTTTTTCCGTTTTAATGATAACTCCTTCTAATGCTACTTTTGCTCCAGCTACTGACATTGCCATAATATCGACCTCCATTTTTTTATTTAGGGGATCTAATACGGGGGATATTAGAAATTACCCTATAAAGATAAAATATGAAATTTTTATATTGATTTTATTATCGGGTGGATACTTTAATTTGTACTATTTTTCAGTAACTCTTTTATTATATATGATCTACTCTTTTTATGTTCTTTTGCTTTTTCATCGATTTGCTTTAAAAGTTTTCCTGAGATTCTTAAACTTATCATTGAGGTGAAGGGGTATACCTTTTTTTCTTTCATTGTTACCTCCCAAATTTTTATTTTAGGTAACTGAGTTCTGTATATTATAATTATACTTTCCAAGTGTTGTGTAGTCAAATAAATATATCGTTTGTATTACATTTTTTTCGTTTATAGTTCTATTTTTGTTTTTTATTTATTGATTTTGAAAAATTAAAATGGTATATCTAAAATATAGATTTAATTTGAGGAGGTGTCTTTTGCATTTTTTCCACGAGAAATTAGCAGCAAAAATAGGAATTAACGAAGCTATTTTTTTACAAAATATCTATTACCTTTGCAAAAATAATCTACTTAAAGAAAAGATTGATAAGAATCTTAATATATCTATCACTATGTCTAGAAGCAATATTTTAGAATACCAGGAATATTTTTCCTATGCAACTATTAGAAGTATTACTAAAAAGTTAATTAACCTAAATTTTATTGAAGTATATCAAATACATAAATCTGTGAGCAACTCCCTCTCCTACTCTTTAACACCAAAAGGATGGTCAATTATGTTTTTTTTAGAAAAACCAGGAGAGAGGAAAAAAATAGAAACGGCCTCTGCTAAATTTAACAATACCCATCTGTCAATTTTTACAAAGGAGCTGTTAAAAACAGCAAAAGATGTGTTAAATTTAACAGACCTTCTGTCAAATTCAGGGGAAGACCTGTCAAAATTAGCAGATATAATAATAGAATATAGAAACCTTATAGAAAGAGATAGAAATATAGAAAAAATGGAATCTAAAAATACAGAAAATTTTCAACAGTATTTTTCTGAAATAGAGGAGAGTATTTCTCAAAATTTAGTTTTGAAAAAACGTATAGAAAAAACTTTTGAAGATATAAAAAATTATATGAGTGCAATTATAGTTCCAGCTATAGAAAAATTTGGGATATTAAAAGTCGTAGAAGCTATTAAAAAAACTGTTTCTGAGTTTTTACCAAGCTATAGTCCTGTTTTTGATTTTTATGCAAATATTTATAGATTAAATGTTGTTTAAAATAATAATTAATTGAAATAATTTAAGAAAATAAAAAACATTTTATAAAGTAGTCAAATTAACAAAAATATTAAAATTTTTAGTTTATAATAAACTTATAGAAACACGGGGAATAAAAAATAAAAATTATGGGGGTTTAAATGAGCGTTTTAGAAAATTTAAGAAATTTACCAAAGGAAAATATTCAAAAGAATTTAAATATTTTTAAAAATTAAAAGTACAGGAAGTATTAAGAAGGATACTCTTAAGCCGTATATTTGAAGATTTAGGTTTATCTGATTCAAGCATTTCAGATATTGCTGAAGAGATAATAAGTTTTACAAATAAATATTTAAAAGAGAATAACCTTCAAAATTGTTCAGAAAAATAATTATGGAGAAAGTGATAGAAAAAAATAGATTTCCTGTAGGAACAAATTTTGATAAGAAATACTTTAAAGCTATTGATAAAGAAATTTGAGCTGTTTTATTTGAATTTTTAGAAAAAATAAAGTTGAAGAGATTTACACTTTGGAAATTTATTTAAAAAATATAATTATATGAAATTACGATTATATATCCAAGCTTCTTAGCTTGGATTTTATTTTTATTTATGATATTATTAACCTATATGATAAGGTGGGATTAAAAATAAAAAATACCTTTAAATAATAAAAAGTATATGGAGGGAGAATGTCAGTAAAATTTTATAATGACAATGCAGAAGAGTTTTTTAATAACACAGTTAATGCTGATATGAGTGCTACTTACAATATTTTTGAAGATAATCTTTTAGAAAAAAATGGTGAAATTCTAGATTTAGGATGTGGTAGTGGAAGAGATGCTAAACATTTTTTAGACTCTGGATTTTCAGTTACAGCTCTAGATTTATCTCCAATTTTGGCTAAAAAAGCCAGCCAATTCATTGGCCAAGATGTTATTGTAGGTGATATGAAAGATTTAAATTTCCAAGATAGATTTATAGGTATTTGGGCCTGTGCTTCATTACTTCATCTATCAGAAGATGGAGTTTTAGAAACTATAAAAAGGTGTCATAAAGCTTTAAAAAAGGATGGTGTCCTTTATGCATCTTTTAAATATGGGGAAAACAGTTATGAGAAGGATGGAAGAAGTTTTACTTGTTTTACTAGAGATAAGTTTTTAAATCTAATAGAGGGATTAGATTTTTATTATCGTGCAACTTTTGAAACTGGTGACGTTAGACCAGGAAGGGAGAATGAAAAATGGCTTAACGTGATTTTGAAAAAATCATAAAATGGGGGAAACATGAAAAAAGACATAGAAAAAATATTTCCTGAGTTAGATTTAACTTCTGATGATAGAAGAATGTTGAGTTCTATAGCTAGTTATTTAGAGAAAAAATCTTATGAATATGAAGTGAATTTAAATCAAAATAGGGAAGAATTAATGGCTATTTTAAAAAGTAAAGTAAGTGATATAAAGAAGTTAGAAGAAGAAAAATTAATTATAATTAAGGAAAAAACTCAATTACTTGAAACTTTAAAAAAACTTAAAGAGGAAAGTGAAGTATTAAATTTAGTTATATTAAGAGCTAAAAAAGAAAATACTCATTTAAGAAAAAAAATTGAAGAGTTAGAAGAAAAGAAAGTAAAGACAATTTCAACAGATAAAATTGAAGATGAAAACGAAAAAATACAATTTAATCAAAAGTTAAAAAAAAGTAGAGAATTAATTTAGGGGGAAAAATGCAGGGTTGGGAGAGAGTGTTAAAAAGTAAATTAGGAAGCGCTGTAGTAGACAAGCCAAAAGCTATAAAGAATGAGATCCAAGGATTACCTAGATATGTTTCCGAATATCTTTTAAGCTATTTTTGTGAAGATGAAATAACTGAGAAAGGTTTAAAGGCAGCAAATAACTATATTCATGAACATAGAATTGAAGCAAGAGAAAGAGAACGTTTTAAAAATAGCTTAAGAATTAATGGAAGTTTAAAGATAATAGATAGATTCAGAGTTAAAATTAACTTAGGAAAAACTAAAAAAAATCCAACTCAAATGGAAATTCCAAGCTTAGGAATAATGGATGCTCAAGTTGGTGACGTGATATTAAATGTTCATCCTAGATTATTAATAGATGGTCTTTGGGGAATGGGTGAACTAAAATATGACGGTGAAGATATTAGACTAAGTAACTTTAAACCATTTCAATTATCAGATATAGATACTCTTGAATTAAAAGATGCTAGAAAAAATTTTACAACTGATGAATGGTTAAATATTATGATTAGTACCGTGGGATTAAATTATACTAACTATAGTAGAAGAGAGAAGTTAATTTTAATTTCAAGGCTTATACCTATGGTAGAAAACAATATTTTTATGATGGAGTTTGGTAGCCCTGGAACTGGAAAAACTTATGTATATGAAAATATCAGTTCATATTCAAGAGTTATATCTGGAAGTAAAATATCAGGGGCACAACTTTTTTATAATCTAAATTCTAAAAGAGATGGATTGTTAGTTCAATATGACACAGTTTTATTTGATGAGATAGATAAAATTCAAAAAAATGGTCTCCAAGAGGATATAAATACAAAACTTTATCAATATCTAGCTTCTGGTAAATTTGACCGTGGTGGAATTGAAAAAGTTAGTGAATGCGGAATTATGATGGTTGGAAATCTTCCACCTGGATTTTTAGATGTAAATAATTTATTAAAAAATTTATTACATGAAAGAAATACACATCCAGCTTTTTTAGATAGGTTGATGGGAGTAGTTCCTGGATGGGAGATAAAAAGCATAGGAAATCCAAATGATGCATACACTAAAAACTTAGGATTTGCAGCAGATTATTTTAGTGAAATTTTACATAAGTTAAGAAGAGATAATTATAATTATATTTTAAATAAAATTAGAATTGAAAATGCATCAACAAGAGATGTGGTAGCTATTAATAAGCTTATAAGTGGTATGATAAAACTACTTTATCCAAATGGTATTATAAAAAACTATGAGTTGAGAGAATTGGTGGAATTAGCAATTGAGTATAGACAATTTGTTATAAATCAAAATTATTCTATAAATAGAGATGAAAGTTTTAATAAAAAAATAGATTACTATATATTGTAAAAAAGTATTTTATAGGGAGAAAATGTGGAAAACAAGACAATAAAGCGTATTAGTCATAAAGAATATCTAAAATTAGAGGATAAAGAGCTTCTAAAAGTTATTCGTAAAGTTATGATGGAGAATAAGGCATTTACATCTGTAGCTTATAAAAAAGCTAAATTTATTCCATTTCTTACTTTAAAAAGAAGATTTAAGGATATCGAGGTATGGCAGGATTTAATTAACTATTTACATTTAAATAAAGAGTATCAAATAGCAACAATGAAAGCTAAGAAAAAAATTATAACTCCATCTTTTATAAAAAATAGCGTAAAGGAAAGTAACGAAGAGCTTTTAGAGATGTATAAAGAGTTTTCAGAGAAAATTGGAGCATATAATGGTGCCTCTATGCTTCAACTTAAAAGGTATGGTTTTAAATACTCTGAAACAGTTCTTTTAAGACGTTTTGGTAGCTGGAAAAATGTTAAAGAGTCATGTGGTTATACATTTAATTTAGGGACTATGTACTCTAAAGAGGAGATTGTAAAACTTTTAATGGGGGCTAGAGAGAAATATGGAAGAAGACTTTCTCAAAAAGAGATAAATCAAGATCCAGATTTGCCAACATTAGAAACAGTTTTAAAGTTTTTTAAAACTACTAAAATCTCGAGTATTTGGGATGAGTTGGAAAAAGGTATGGAGAAAACCACTACAGATGGAAAAACTTATACTTTAGAAGAAATTAAAGAGCTATTGTATAAAGAGTATCTAGAAAAAGGTGCTCCTTTAACTGTAAGCGAAATTATGGAAAAAACTAAAGAGGAAAAACTCCCTGGGAAAACAACAATATATAGACATTTTAAAACACAAAAAATTAGAGAAATTTGGAAAATTATTTTAGAGGAGAGAGAATAAAATGGATAAAGTTAGGGAGACTTTTTACAAGTATTGGAATAAAGACAAAGGTGACAAGTTTTATCAAGTATTACAAAGTTCAGTCTTAAGTTATAAAATTGAATGTTTAGAAAAATTTATAGAAGATATATTTGAAGAGAATCCAAGTGTAAAAAGAGATGAGATATTAAGATACGCTAAAAACATGGATGCTTTTACCGATGCAGAGGAGTTTTTAATAGATTTCTTTAAATCTACTAGAACGCCTGAAGGCAATGCTGTTGCTGCAAGATTAGAGGATAATCCTGAAGAGGTTGAAAGACTTTTAAGCGGACTTTTGACTTCAAAAAGAATAAGAGTTAAGGAGAATGAAACTGAGTTTATCGTTTGGTATATTTAAAATAATTTTCTATTAAATAATATATGGTAAAATTTCCCTGGACATTATTTAAAAAAAATAGTATCATATTCTGTAGATATTTTAAAATTTAAAGGAGTATAAATAATGAATAAATATAAAGATTTTTCTTGGGATTTTGTAGACCATGATACAAAAGAATTTACCCATATTTTTCATACTTATCCTGCAATGATGATACCCCAAATTGCAAGAAGATTAATAGAAAAATATTCAAATAAAAATACAAAATTAATTTTTGATCCATATATGGGTTCTGGAACTACCCTTGTAGAAGCTATGCTTAAAGGAATTAATGTTATTGGAACTGATCTCAATCCTTTAGCTCGATTAATTGGTTCTGCTAAAACTAACTTAGTTGATATTCGAGAATTACATAATAAAATATTAATCTTTGAAAACTATATCTTAGATATAATAGATGATTTTGAAAATATTGATGTTGAGCTTTTTAATTTTGACATTAGAGATAGTTGGTTTAAAATAAAAAATTCTAAGGAATTAACTATAATTAAAAATTGGATTGAAAATTTAGAAGATGACAAAATAAAAGAATTTTTTCTAGTTTCATTTACTGAAATAGTAAGAAATGTATCTTTAACAAGGAATGGAGAATTTAAACTATACAAAATAGCTGAAGAAAAAAGGGAGCAATTTAATCCAAATGCTTTTTCTCTAATGACTCAAAAACTATTTGAAAATTATGAAAATTATATTAAATTTCATAATTTTATATTTAATAATAATTTAAACTCAACTGTTAAAATCTATGATTTTAATACTTCAATTTCAATTCCAGATAACATAATTAGTGATGAGTCAATAGACTTAATAATAACATCACCTCCTTATGGTGATAGTAAAACTACAGTTGCTTATGGGCAATTTTCTAGATTAGCAAATGAATGGCTTAAATATGATTCTGCACTTAAAGTAGATTCACATTTAATGGGAGGAAATACTGATAAAGAAATTACTTTTTTTAACTTTAAACCTTTAGATGATATAATTAATCAATTACAACAAAATGATTATGCTAAAAATCTAAATAAATCTAAAACTGTGGGAAAAAGTAAAAGAGCTTTAGAAGTTTCTACTTTTTATAAAGATTATAGAAATTCTATAAACAATATATCTGTAAAGGTTAAACATAATGGAATTGTAGCTTATGTTGTTGGAAATCGTAGAGTTCATGACATTGAATTACCTACAGATGAAATAACTAAATTTTTCTTTGAACAAAATGGATTTACTCATATAGAAACTATCGTACGTAATATTCCGAATAAAAGAATGCCTTCTAAAACATCTCCTTCTAATAAAACTGGAGAAAAAGTAAGTACAATGAATTTTGAATATATTGTCGTTTTAAAAAAATAAAAATTTTCAAAAAATTTGGTATTATAATTATTTAAAGTAAGTGGGCTGATTTTATCAGCCCACTTACTCCATAATATATTTAATTTTTATCTTCAGATATATCTATTTTATGTTTTTCAGAAAAAAGTTTTCCTTTACTTTCTTTTGAAATTCTGATAGCAGTTCCATGATCATGACGTTTCCCATAAGTTTTTTCATTTTCAGGATTTTGATAAACTCCCATTCTTATATCTATTGCTACATCTCCAGCTAAAATACATTCTTTTAGTTTTTCTACTGTAGGTTTTTCATGAATTTCTATTTCATTGTAGTGGTATTCTTTTTTTCCATCTTCCTTAGTTCTTGTATCAACTCCAATAAAAGCAGTTTTCTCTAATTTTTTTAATCCTTTTTCAAAATCTGAAAGTTTATAATAGTTATTATCATCTACAATTTCGCCTTCTTTATTTTTAAATTCTAATTTAATAGTATCTCCCTCTAATTTCAATTGGCCTGTATAATCTTCCCCAATTTGAGTAATTCTATGAGCATATAAAGTTGTATGTAGTGTATTAACATTAGGAAACTCTTCAGATGGAGATCCAATCATATCTGTAATTCTAGAATTAGCACCTCGTATATTTTTTCCATCTTCTGACCTTTTAGGAGCTTTTGTTGTCAAAGTAATTAAAGAAGGACTAGTTTTAGCATTAGCTTTTACCTCAAATCCGTGGAAATCTGGTTCTTGTAAATTATCCTCTTTCTTTCCCAGTAAGTCTTCTGAAGTTTTTCCTATTCCTGTATCACCTTTTCTTGTACTTTCAACATATCCTTTATCTTTCATTTCCTTAACTTTTTTGATTAGTAATTCTTTGCTTTCTTTTTCTGACATGGCTTCTCCTTATTCTAATATAGTTTTGGTAAATAATTTTTCAAAATCATTTGCTTTTATTCTAAATCCTGTTCCATGATCATGAGTTTTTCCATAGGTTCTTAAATTTTCTGGATTATGATATGCTCCTATTCTTATATCTATCATAATAGTTCCATTTTCAATTAAATCTATAAACTTTTCAAAACTAGGATTATGAAGTAATTCTACTTTTTTAAAATAAAAATGTTCTTTTTCGTTTATAATTTTTGTATCTGCAGTAACATATGCCACTTTTTTTAATTTGCTTTCAATTATCTTTCTTAAGACTGGAAAAGAATAATAAACATTTTCTGATAAAATTTCTTTACTTAAAAAATCTCTAACTAAAATTATAATTTTTTCATTCTGTCTATCTACTTTTACTTTAAACTCATAAGTTGACTCCAAAGTATTAAATCTATCTCCAAAAATAGATGTGTGAAGCTTTTTTAGTCCTCTATATTCTGTGTATTCTGTTCCAAATTTCTCTCTTAGATAAGTATTTGCTGATCTAGGATAAGTTGGAGCCTTTGTAAATAAAGTGACATAAGAATTTGAGTTCGATCTTTGAGATTTTATTTCAATATCTCCAAAATCAGCTTCTGGAAGATTGTCCTCTTTTTTTTCAAGATAATCTTCAAATGTTTTACCTATCCCTGTATTATTAGAGCGAGTTGACTCAAGAAAACCTTTAGCTTTTATAATTTTGAATTTTTTCTTAAATTCATCTAAATATTCTGATTCAAATTTCATAGCTATTCCTCCATATTTTTATTTTGTAATTTCTTTCTCTCATTATTTCTGTTAAAACTATCTTTTTTTATAGCTTCTATTAAATCTTGAAATGAAGGGTAATCTTTTAAAGAAAAGCCTTCTAAGTCATGATAATTTTCATTAGGAAAAAAATTTTGTAATTCGAATTTTTGTTCTTTTTCTTTTATTAATAGAAATATATAAAATAAATGCGTATGATTATAATGCTTATTATAACTTTCAACTTGTCTTATAAAGCCTACGGTTGAAAAAATTGATGTTGCTATTTCCTCTGCTGTAATTCCATAATGTTTCCTTAATTTATTAATACGATTTATTATATATTTATCTAAAAGAGAAATTTTACTTTTGATATTATACACCTCCCCATTTATTAAAATTATACAAGTATTGTTATATGTTTTAAACTATCTATAGATAATTAAAAACATTATATATAACTATATAAATTTTTATAAAACCTTAGTTTAAGAAAATAGTAAAATTAAATATATATTTTTTTACCTAGTCTGATAAGGTACAATCTAAACGAACGCCTTAAAATTAAAATTACAAAGCCTTAAAAATAATTTTCGAACGTATTTTATGAACATGTGATTGTCATTTACTTTAAACGAACGATATTGTATAATATAGCCAAGAATTTTAATTATCGGAGGAAGTATGAAAGTTGGATATGTAAGAGTCTCCACTGTGGACCAAAATGAAAGTCGTCAATTAGTGAGGATGAAAGAGGCCAAGGTGGAAAAACTGTATATTGAAAAAGTATCAGGTAAGGATATCGAGGGGAGACCTGAACTTAAAAACATGCTAGAGTTTGTTAGAGAAGGGGATACTGTATATGTCCATGATTTCTCTAGATTAGCTAGATCTACTAAGGACCTTTTACATATAACTGACCTTTTAGCCAAAAAAAAGGTACATTTAGTGTCATTTAAAGAGAACATCGACACATCTACACCTACTGGAAAGCTAATGTTAACTATGATAGCTGCTATAAATGAGTTTGAAAGAACTAATCTTTTAGAGCGTCAAAGGGAGGGAATATTGATAGCAAAGGAGTTAGGAAAGTATAAAGGGCGTAAACCTATACCTTTTCCAGAGAACTGGAAAGATATTTACAACAGTTGGAAAACTAGAGAAATTACAGGTACTAGAGCTATGGAGATGTTAAATCTTAAAAAGACAACGTTTTATAAGTTGCTTAGAGAGTGGGAAGAGATACAAAGTACTAATCCTTATAAAGAATAAACTCATATTTCTCTAATGAGTAGCCCTTGGTTTTATTAAGAAAAATGCAAATTTGATATTGAGGGACAAAAAAACGACGCGGGACCTATTGCTTTTAATATAGGAATTAGAAATTTTAAAAATTCAACTCTATTAAAAGAACTTAATAAAGAAACCTATATTGAAGCATATAATCAATTTTTAAATGATGGAGAAAAGGGAATGCTTAAATACTTCCAAGTCTGGTCAAAAGAAGATTTAGAGAAAGAGCTTTATTTAACTCATATCTAGAATATCTAAATTTACAATTAAATTCAAATTGGGATGAAGAATATAATTAAAAAAGCTTCCATTTGGAAGCTTTTTTATTAAATATAAGTTCTTCATATTCTATATTTTTAAGTTTAATATTTTATAGCAAACCATATAAAAATTCATTATTTAAAAATTCTGTAATTTTATCTAATTTTAAATTATTTTTATTTTCTGTTTTATTTTTTAATTTATCTTTAAGAATATTTAATAGCTTTTTTCCTTTTATTAATCTTAAGTAATTAGTATCATATGAATTTGTTATTTCAACAGATATTTGTCCCACATTCAAATCTTTTTTTATTTTTGATTCAAAATCAATTTTCCCATTAATAGCATCTTTTAAGTAAATATCTTTTTTCTCAATTGATATTTCTTTTATTGTGTCATTAATTATTTCGATAGTTAATTCTGGATATAAAGTATTAATATGTTCTGGCGAACAAAAATATGATTCTATATCAATTCTTTCTGGAATAAATAAATTTATATCATATTTTAAAAACTCTGTTTTTTCATTTTCAATAAATTCTTCAGAAAGATAATCTCTATCTCTATGAATAATAATTCTTAAATCTGGAAAATTTAATTTCATAAAATCAGAAATTAATTTTGCCGTTTTTAAATTTGAACATGTCTTATATGACCAAATTTTTACTTCTCTCATATTAAATCCTGAAGATTCTAATAAAATTTTAAACATATCTGTTTTAGCATCTTCTGTAATACATAAATATTTAATTTCATTAAGATTAGTTATATCTGATAGACTTCCAATATCTGATAATAAGTCTGCATACTTTTCATTTCTAGCTTCATTAATATATTTTTTTATTTCTCCATTTGCCATCCATATCAAATTAGAATTAGGTAACATATAATCTAAAATATATTTAGAGTGCGTTGAAATAATAAGCTGAATTTTAAAAAGCTTAGAAACTTGATATAGTAATTCGACTATTTTAATTTGATTATCTGGATGTAAATGAGCGTCAGGTTCATCTAATATTATAATACTTGGATTAAAAAGAAATATATAAGACAGTATTTGAATAGTTTGTAAAATACTTGTTCCAAATGAATCTATTGAGTAGTAACTCCCATATTCATTTTTAGCTTCAATTATTATTTCTTTGTCATCTAGTTCATCAAATTCTATTTTCAATTCTATGTTTGGAAATATCTTTTTTAAGTATAAAGAAAATAGCTTATATTTACATTTATCCTTTGAAAGTAAATAAATAATATTTCTAAAAACACTATTAGAACTTCCTTTTACAGCTGCTTCTTTAACAAGACCTGGTGATAACAATGTTTCAGAACTTTGAATTCCCGCTACTCCAGTTACATAATAGCTATAACTATTTTTTAAATTAAATAAAACTTTAGAAAATTCATCGTCTTTACTAATTCCAATTCCCAATGATGGGCCTCTAGCTCTTCCAGTTTCTATATCAACTATTAAATCACTATTTTTTCTATTTTCATATATTATTTCTATATGTTTATCTTCCTTTTCTTCTTTTTCTTTTTTTCTACCTAAAACTCCCAAATAACCTAAATTTTTTATATTATTTATAGGTCTATAAAATAATTCTTCGTAACTTATTGTAGTTGATAGCCCCTTATTCTGATATTTTTTTAATGATTGACCACATGATATTCCAAAGTGTAACGCTTGTAAAAAACTACTTTTTCCTGAGTTATTTCCTCCAATTAATAAATTTATATCTTCAAGATTTGTATTTATATCTTTTAGACTTTTAAATCTTTTTATTTTGATATTTTTTATAAAATTATCAGATTTCTTCGCTGAAAAATCTAAATAAAACACATTATCGTTAAATTTAGTTAATTTAATATCTGTACGCCCATACTTTTCTAAATCACTCATCAATACAGGACTTTCAAAATCAATTCCTATTCTATGTTTTAAGTACTTTCCTAAAGTTTTACTATCCTCTGTTGTTATTGATGATGATGCCTCATCTTTTCTGAAATTAAATTTAAATTGATCATCTGTATAAACCAAAAATGTATCTGGAAATAATGTTAATCTACTCTTTAAAATAGTTAAAACTGATTCTAATCTTGAATTTTTCTTTGCTTGTCCTAAATTAATGCCTACTTTATCTGGAACTTTATCCCCTTTTTTTGTTAAAAGTGAAATATTAATCTCTTCTAATTGATCATTATCTATTTCAGCTATAAACTCTTCTGGTATTAAATGTACTGTATTCTCTAGCTCTAAAATCTTAATCCCCTCCAAATAAAATTTAAAATAATTAATATTTTATCATAATTCAAAATATATTTAAAGATTAATTGATTTACTAAGATTAGTAT
>SKEK01000623.1_pt1 | contig 19043 bp, 17 predicted proteins | sample 4826761 | NCBI WGS metagenome assembly SKEK01 (sample SAMN11008811, study PRJNA524170) | human gut metagenome | biome: Human fecal sample; material: Feces; isolation source: fecal sample from pouch patient p32 | host: Homo sapiens | place: Israel: Tel-Aviv | collected 2015-10-13 | reverse complement strand
CCCAGAGCTATGGTCCAAACTGGCCGACGAGGCCCCCACATTCTCCGAGATGATGCAGGCCATGCTCGGCAGCGTCGAGGCAACACCCGAAGGAATCGAAGGCGACCCCGCCACCCCCTACCTGTCCCCCGCAGGCACGTACCGCGCCGCCATCACCGGCCCAGAGGCGCAGACCGTACTCAAAAACACCTACCGAACGCTCCTAATGCGCATTGCCGCGCACGACCTGGCCGGCACCTACCCCGAATCCCCGCGGCGCGCCGGGCAGCCCACGGTACCGTTTCGCAAAGTGGTGGGAGAGCTCAGCGACCTAGCTGATGCCGCACTCACCGCAGCATTGTCGGTAGCCGTCGCCCAAGTGTTCAAAGACAAACCCATGGAGGGGCGGCTAGCGGTCATCGCCATGGGCAAGTGTGGCGCACGCGAGCTTAACTACATTTCTGACGTCGACGTCATCTTTGTCGGCGAGCCGGCGGACACGAAGATCACGCGCCTGGCGGGCGAGTTTATCCGCATCGGTTCCCAGTGCTTCTTTGAAGTAGATGCGGCGTTGCGCCCTGAAGGAAAACGTGGCGCGTTGGTGCGCACCTTGGAATCCCATGTCGCTTATTACACTCGGTGGGCGCATACCTGGGAGTTCCAAGCTTTGCTTAAAGCCCGACCCATGACCGGCGACAGGGCCCTGGGGGATGCCTACATCGAGAGTTTGAGCCCCATGGTGTGGGCCGCCAGCGAGCGCGAAAGCTTCGTCGAAGACGTGCAGGCGATGCGCAGCAGGGTATTGGACAATGTGCCCGCAGAGTTGCGTGAACGCGAGCTGAAACTTGGGCGCGGGGGCCTACGCGACGTCGAATTTGCTGTCCAATTGCTGCAATTGGTGCATGGTCGCAGCGATGATGCTTTGCGCGTGACCAGCACTGTCGATGCGCTCGAGGCGTTGATCGAGGGTGGTTATGTCGGTCGCGAGGACGGCTACCATTTCATCGAGGCCTATGAGTTTTTGCGGTTGCTCGAGCATCGTTTGCAGTTGCAGAGGGTTAAGCGCACCCACATGATGCCCGATTTGGCTGATGACGTCGCGTTGCGCTGGTTGGCACGCACCTCCGGGGTCCGCGAGGGGGAGCTAGGCGCTGAATATCGAGCGGTGCTTAGGCAAATTAGTCAACTCCACGCCAAGCTGTTCTTCCGCCCTTTGCTCAACTCTGTGGTCAACCTGGATGTGGGCACGCTGCGGTTGTCCCCGGATGCCGCCCAGCGGCAGCTTGCCGCACTTGGCTATGTGTTCCCGGGTCGTGCTTATGAGCACTTGAGTGCCTTGGCTTCCGGTGGCTCCCGAAAAGCCAAGATCCAAGCCATGTTGTTGCCGACGTTGATGGAGTGGCTCAGCCGAACTTCCGACCCGGATGCTGGGTTGTTGAATTACCGTAAATTGTCTGAGGAGTGCGAGGAGCGACAGTGGTTCCTGCGGCTGTTGCGTGACGAGGGCATCGTCGGGCAACGCCTGATGAAGATCCTGGGTAATTCCCCTTACGTATCCCAGTTGATCATCGATACTCCGGAAACACTCAAGCTGCTAGGGGACGGTGCTTCTGGTCCGAAGCTGGTCAACCCACATCCGGAAACTGTGTCAAAGTCCTTGGTGGCGGCGGCGTGCCGCAAGACCAACCCGGATGCGGCTATTGCGGTGGCGCGTGGTTTGCGTCGTGCAGAACTAGCCCGCATCGCCGCTGCAGACTTGCTCGGAATGATGGATGTCAAAGAGGTTTGTCGCAGCCTGTCACTGGTGTGGGACGCGGTTCTGGAGGCTGCATTGCGGGCGGAAATTGCTGCATCCGACGAGCCACTAGCAACCATCACGGTGATCGGCATGGGCCGTTTGGGTGGTGCGGAGCTGGGTTACGGATCTGACGCGGACGTGATGTTCGTATGTGATCCCTTGCCTGGTGTCGATGAGACCGACGCTGTGAAGTGGTCGATTGGCGTGTGTGATCGTATGCGCCGCAGGTTGAGCAAACCCAGCAAAGATCCTTCGCTTGAGGTCGACTTGGGCCTCAGACCGGAGGGGCGTTCGGGCCCGGTTGTCCGCACCTTAGAGTCCTATCGTGCTTACTACGAGCGGTGGGGTGAGACCTGGGAGATTCAGGCCCTGCTGCGCGCAGCTGTTGTCGCAGGCAACCCGGAGCTTGGGCAGCGCTTCATCGACATGATCAACCCCCTGCGCTATCCCGAAGAAGGAGTAGGGGAGGACGTGGTGCGCGAAGTTCGCCGCATGAAAGCCCGGGTGGATAATGAGCGGCTGCCGCGGGGTGCTGACAGGAACACCCACACCAAGCTCGGACGCGGTGCGTTGACCGACATTGAATGGACTGTTCAACTACTCACCTTGATGCACAGTGATGTTGAACAGCTGCACACACCCTCCACCCTTGAGGCCCTCGACGTCATTCGTGATCAAGCAATTATCCGGCCGCAGCAAGCCGAAACATTAAAGGTTGCCTGGTTGGCTGCGACGCGTGCACGCAATGCACTCGTATTGGTCAAGGGCAAGCGCACTGACCAATTGCCTTCCCCAGGGCCACAGTTGGCTACGGTGGCTGCCGCAGCTGGCTGGGATCATGCCAACTACCAGGAGTTTTTAGAGAATTATCTGAAGCTTACGCGTAAGGCTCGAGCGGTGGTTGATGAGGTATTTTGGGGCTCTTCCGGCTTCGAATTGGGGCCGATGGGCTGACATTGGTGGAGGCCTAAAATCCACCAAAAGGTTGATATGCTGCGAGCCTTGCCTAAGTTATGATTTGCTCATGACTACCACCCTGACTGCACCCCTGTCCCAGGCTTTGCGAACCTCAACTGCAGCCGCCCACGAACAAGCCGAGCACTCCACTTTCATGGACGAGCTCCTCAAGGGCAACCTTGGGGTAGAAGAATTCATCGTCCTCCAGGAGCAGAGCTGGTTGTTCTACAGTGCGCTTGAAGAAGCTGCCCGCGCCGTTGCACAAGACCCCATCGCCGCCGACATTGTTGACCCCGCCCTCGAACGCGTTCCTTCCTTGGAATCCGACCTCGATGCACTTCACGGATCGACCGACTGGCGCGACAACGTCACCATGCTGCCCGCTACCGAGGCCTACGTACGACGCCTTCAAGAAATCGGCGAAAGCAAAGACGCCGCTCGTCTGATCGCCCACCACTACGTGCGTTACCTCGGTGACCTTTCGGGTGGCCAGGTTATTGGCCGCATGATGCAACGCCACTATGGGGTAAGCGAAGACGCCGTGACCTTCTACCGCTTCACCGACATCCCGAAGGTCAAGCCCTACAAGGACAACTACCGCGCAGCGCTCGATGCATTGCCGCTGTCTGAAGAAGACCGCGGGCGTCTGCTCAATGAGGCTGCCGAAGCGTTCCTGTTCAACCTCAACCTCTTTAACGGTATCGAGAAAGCACTCGCGAAGTAACAAGACCCACTAGGCCGAGCCCCAGCATCACGGCTATTGACCACGAGGCCACCTGGAAATCTTCCCACCGGTAGATTCCTGGGTGGCTTGCTTTGCGTGCGGACACGTCTAGAAGAACGCCGAACGCCTGCGCCGTGATCATGCTGGAAACGAAGCCGCCCATATTCGCTAACCCTGTGCCCGTGGCAAGCACACGGCGATCAATGTTTTCCCGCACCATGTCGAAGCCATAGTTGGACAGAAGAGACATCACACCCAATACGAGGCTCAACACCATCACCGAGGACTTGTGGGTGAAAAACCATCCAGCGGTACCCGCCACGATGAACGCTCCAGTAACCACCGCCCATACGCGCTGGGGGCCAAGCCGTGAACTAATAAACCCGTGGATGGGGGAGACAAACACCTGCACCACGCTATTCGCGACGAGCGCCGCGCCAGCATAAGCGGGGGACAAACCCAACCCGAGAGTGATCAATGGAACGCCCCAGAGCAAAAGGAACATCAGGTTCGGCATGAGTCCGATCCAGTGGCTGAAAAATCCCTCCCAGCATACGGGGCTGCGGACAACCAAGCCGAGTTTGCTGCGCAACGGCAAATCTGCGCCGGGGGTATGCAGGGGTGCATGGGGAGCATCTGCAATAAGCAGGCCCGTGACCACTGCCAACACAGCGATTGACGTGCCCAGGCTGACGAAAGCTGGCATCCATCCTTGGGCATGCAATACGGCCATGAAAGGAACCGCAGACAAGAATTGGCCTAGCTGACCCAACGCAGCCGTCAGTTGTGTAAAAACGGGGGTCTTACGTAAAGGAAACCAGGCGGGCAGGATGCGCATCACGGATAAAAATGCGGTGGCATCTCCAGCACCAATGAGTACGCGGGCGGCGATAGCAACCCCATAGCTACTGGTTAGTCCCAAAATGATCTGGCCGGTAGCCATAATGACTGAACCAACAAACAGAAGCTTCCTGGGGCCGAAGCGGTCAATCGCCACGCCTGTGGGAATCTGTGCCAGAGCGTACACGCCCACCTGGACTGACGTGAACACAGCCAGCCGGGAGGCGTCAATACCAAAATGATCAATAGCCGCAGTGCCGGCCACACCCATGGAGGTGCGCCCGGTGACCGCAGCGATGTAGACAGCGACGGCCGCGGCCCACACCACCAGCGCACGGGTGGTGACCTTCTCTGGGGTACTCACGTTTAGGCGTTCTCCCCGCCCGGCTGGGGCTGTGCTTCGGTCTTAGTCTTAGGCAGCTGTTCATCGACCAAGTGGCCAGAGACGATGACGTTGAAGCCTAGGTCGTCGCTGCCATCGACGCTGCATGCAATCAATACGATGCGCCCAGGGGCGTGCTCGTCCACAAGTTCGGAATCGTCAATGGCTTCGTATTTGTCCACCAACCAGGAGTTGTCGACTTCCCAGCGCCGTATCGCGCCATCGGTACCGGTCATGGTGATTAATGATCCATTGAGGACGTCGCTTGCGTATCGGCCCACAGTACCCCCACCGACGGCAGGCACGCGCTGTGCAGGTGCAGACAGATCCACTGCTGCTGTGACGACTTCGGAGAAGGGATTGAACACTAGGCGCTGTTGGCCCCACGCGTGGCCCAGGACGTACATCGTGCCGTCGGCGGCGTGATCGGGGTTGACACCCCAGCCGTCGACCCATCGCACCATTGTGGCTTGAGGCCCGGCAGGGTTGAGGGGGATGACATAGGGCATCGACGCATATTGGGCGTCGTGGATAGCGGCAGGCCCGTCCATTTCGAAGCGCCCAAAATCAACCGGTACGGGCTTGTCCGCTGGAGGCGGAAGCTCTTTGGTGCTGGGAGTCGCCGGCGCTGCCGTAGACGATGGTGTTGATGTGGTGGTGCTGGCAGGGGGTGGTGTTTCCTCCCGGTGGATCAAGTACGCGGTGAGTCCGGTGAAGCACAGGGCTGTCGCTGCGACGATTGTGGGTACTGCGGGCGTGGGAGGAAACTTCATGGGCTTAAGGGTATCAATAGTGGCCAATACACTAGGTCCTTATGATTCCCTTCATTGATGTTGATCTGACCCCGACCGAGACTCAGGAAGCGTTGCGTGATGTGCTGCAGGGTGATTTTGACCCGGCCGATGACGCCACCAGGCTTGGTGTTCCTGCGGGAACCGGCCAGTTGTTGGCTGGGGGCTCTCACACGACGGATGCGCGGGAATTGGATGATACATTGATGCATCGTTCGGTGGTACTGTGCGGTGCCCATACCCAGGAAGTTGCCGCCCGGGATCGTCATCTGGCTGGTCACCAGCTGATCCACCGGATCGCCGTTTGTCCACACCAGGAACTTGTAGGGCTGGCCGTCTTCACCCTACTGGGTATCGGGGCTGTTGTACTCCGGCACCAGTTCGCCGTTGTGCTTCATCCAATCCAACGGCAGGTAGTAGGTGTTTTCACAGTCACCCCAGCTACCTTCGACGTCCTACGGCTAGAACGGCACAAGGTGCCGTTCTAGCCGTAAGTCGTCTTGGCGTAGTTTGCCTCCACAGCACCACGGAAGTCGTATCGCTGAAGAGTGTGAACGATATCGCCGGGCTGGAAGCAGTAACTAGAAGCGTCGACGAAGGACAAAATGCCAGTGGTCGGATCCTCTAGGAAGCGCAGATCAAAGCGGTTAACGTTCTTGGAATATTTGTTCCACGCATCACGGTAGTAGCCGCTGTAGTACTGGAGAAGTTCGTGCTCGTGGCCCACTGCCTAGCAGTCGTAGTACAGCTCGAACTCCAGCGGAGTCGGGCGCATGCGCGACGGGGTGATCTCATTGTCGTACTTGAGCTTGATGTAGGTATCGATCAAGTCCTCGCTGAACACATCGCCTTCGGTGAGGAAGTCATGGTCTTCAGCCAACGCGGCCAGGGAAGCCTCCAAAGAAGTCGGAGCCTGAGGAATCGACGCGGCCTCCTCCGGGGGCAACTCGTAGAGATCCTTATCCACCGGTGCATGGGGCTCGATGCGGTTCTTGATGCCATCCAAGCCAGCGAGCATCATCGCAGCAAAACCGAAGTAGGGGTTGCCCGACGGGTCCGGAGCACGGAACTCAATGCGCTTAGCCTTCGGGTTGGAACCGGTGATCGGGATACGCACAGCCGCAGAACGGTTACGCTGCGAGTACACCAAGTTGATCGGTGCCTCGTAGCCCGGAACTAGGCGGTGGTAGGAGTTCAACGTGGGGTTGGTGAACGCCAACACAGCGCCCGCGTGGTGCAGGATTCCGCCAATGTAGTAGCGGGCCATGTCAGACAAGCCAGCGTAGCCAGCCTCGTCGTGGAACAAGGGGGTGCCGTCCATCCACAGCGACTGGTGGGCGTGCATACCCGAGCCATTGTCTCCGGCTAGGGGCTTCGGCATGAAGGTGGCAGTCTTGCCCGCGCGGAAAGCGGCGTTCTTCACGAAGTACTTGAAGGTCTGCAAGTCATCAGCTGCGGCCAACAGGGTGTTGAACTTGTAGTTGATTTCCTGCTGCGTGCCGGTGCCGACCTCGGGGTGCTGGCGTTCGATATCGAAGCCGGCACCACGCAGCAATGAGCACATCTCGTCGCGCAAGTCCTGGTACTGGTCCATGGGGGAGGTCTGGCCGTAGCCGCCCTTGAAACGGGTCTTGTAGGCCTTGTTGAGGCTGCCGTCGAGGTTGACATCCTCGCCGCGGTTCCACCACCCGGTGTCGGAGTCAATGTCGTAGTGCGCGGTGTGCGCATCAGCGGTGAAGCTGACCTTGTCGAAGAGGTAGAACTCGGCCTCGGCGCCGAAGAAGCAGGTGTCAGCGATGCCGGTGGATGCCAGGTACTCCTCTGCCTTGCGGGCAACGTTGCGGGGGTCACGGCTGAAGGGCTCGCGGGTGAAAGGATCGTGGACGAAGAACTTCATGTTCAACGTCTTGGCGCGACGGAAGGGATCAACATGAGCCGTCGCGACGTCAGGGTGAAGATTCATGTCGGATTCGTCAATGGATGTGAATCCGATGACCGAAGAACCGTCGAAGGCGAAGCCTTCCTCGGCTGCCTCCTCAGTGAAGGTATGAGCAGGGATGGTCATGCGCTGCTCGGTGCCGGGAACGTCGGTAAATCGCATGTCGACATACTCGACGTCGTTGTCCTTGATGTACTTGACGACATCTTCGGTTGTCTCGAAGGCCATGGTTTCTCCTCGCGGGGATCGATGCTAGTGCTGGCTTAAGCTTAGCGAATATCTGTCGATCGACCATATACCCCACCGGTGTGGAAGTAGCCCCGTTAAGGTGCAAGGCCCTATCCTCAGTAAACATGGAGAAACGCAGCTGGCTTAGCGGCCCAGAAATCCCATCCCAATTCGATGACGACGGCGCGCCCTCAAGGTGGCCGGGCGAAAAACTGGGCCTGCCGGAACACGGTGAAGGCTCTTTGGCATCCGTGATGCGACGGGTCGGTGGCATCACCATCGACTGGTTTTTTGCGATGTTCATCGCGATCATCATCGGACAGCTCAGTGGCAATGGGCAGTTCTACGCACCGAGCCTCACGCTGGGGATCTTTGTGATTATCAGCATCGTTAGCGTGGCTCTGTTCGCTCGTACGCCCGGGCACATGATGCTGCGCATGGGTGTTGCCAGGATTGACGCCCAAGAGCGAGTAGGGCTGTGGCGTTCGGTTGTCCGTGCTGCGCTGACCGTGTTTATTTTCCCCCCAATTATCGTTGATGCCGATGGCCGAGGTCTTCACGACCGGGCCACCGGCACTGCAGTCATCCTCGGTTAGTCACCGGCGACTGCCTATCAACAATGCACTAAGTTTAGTGCTTTTGGGCGCGCTTCATCCTGCGGTTCATTCCCGACACACGAGCGCCCTTGGGGATGGGGCCCTTCGGAAGAGCCGCACCAGCGCCCATGGTCCTGTCGATGGACTCAAGGCGAGTGGACAGGGAGTGCACTTCGTTCTTCTTGATGTTGCGGGGGAGCTTCACCAACTGGCGCTGGAGCTTAGCGAGTGGCACTTCGCCTTCGCCGGTACCAGTGTGGATTTCGTAGACCGGGGTGTTGCCGACGATCTTGGAGATGCGCTTGCGCTGCTTAGCCAGCAAGGACTTGACGCGGTGGGGATCACCCTCGGAGATCAGGACGACACCACACAGTCCAACGACACGGTGAACGGCGTCAAGCTGGGGGGTTACTTCCACGTTGGGGGTGGAGCGCCAGACCATACCTGGGCCCGAGCGCAGGTTTTCTACCGCCCACGCAGCAGCGCCAGGCTGTCCTTCCGCTTGTGCGTAGACATTACGTTCCATGCGGCGTGTAAATACCCACAATGCTGCGAGGATGCCGAACATGATGCCGATGATCAGCATGAACCATTCGCCGCCCCACAACAGTCCAATAAGGAAGAACGCCAGGGCAACCCCAACGACCGTTGCGAGCATGATGGGAAGCAGCGCCTTGTCTTGTTTGCGTTGCATGTTGAACGCTTGCCAGAACTGGCGGTACTGCTGTTTCCTCTGGGCGCGTTTCGCGGCCCGTGCTTCCTTTTTCGCGTCAGACATGACTACAACAATAGGGCACGCGGCCCAACGGTGCCCCTTAGGGTGCTGTAGCTCGTCTGACGAGCGGTCGACGTTTAGCGGGCAGCCACGGGGGTGTCCTCGGATGCGCCGTAACGCTCGAGTAAGGACGATGCCTCTTGGGCAGTGGAGCCTTCGGTGGTTTCCGCCAAGTGGGCTAGGTTTTCCGGCAACTGTTGACCGCGAGCCGCAATGGTTTGGGCGTACAGGCGTCCGGCGCGGTAGGAGGACCGCACGAGGGGGCCACTCATTACACCGGAGAATCCCATCTCCTTAGCGGCCTCGGAGTGCTCGACGAACTCTTCGGGCTTCACCCAGCGTTCGATGGGGTGGTACATGGGGCCGGGCCGCAGGTACTGGGTGATGGTGAGGATGTCGCAACCTGCGTCAGCGAGGTCCTGCATTGCATCGTGGACCTCTTCGGGGGTTTCGCCCATGCCAAGGATCAGGTTGGACTTGGTGACTAGACCGAAGTCGCGTGCCTGTCGGATGACGTCGAGGGAGCGATCATAGCGGAATGCCGGACGGATCCGTTTAAAGATGCGGGGCACAGTTTCAATGTTGTGAGCGAAGACCTCGGGGCGTGCTTCGAAGACTTCCTGCAAGAGGTCTGGTTTGCCGGAGAAATCGGGCACGAGGTTTTCCACCCCGGTGTTGGGGTTGAGCTCGTGGATTTGGCGCACTACTTCTGCGTACAGCCAGGCGCCTTCGTCGTCGAGATCATCGCGCGTGACGCCAGTGATGGTGGCATAGTTGAGTCCCATTTCACGCACGGATTCGGCGACGCGGCGGGGCTCATCGCGGTCGAGGGGTTCGGGTTTGCCGGAGTCGATCTGGCAGAAGTCGCAGCGGCGGGAGCATTGGGAGCCGCCGATGAGGAAGGTTGCTTCGCGGGATTCCCAGCATTCGTGCACGTTGGGGCAGCCTGCTTCTTGGCAGACGGTGTGGAGGGATGCACCCGCGACTCGCTTCTTCATGTCTTTAAATTCCGGGCCGGTTTTTGCCGTGGTCCGGATCCATCGAGGTTTGCTTTCGATGGGGGTCTGGGAGTTGCGAGCTTCGATGCGAAGCATTTTGCGTCCGTTGGGTGCTACAGTCACGGTGTCTACCCTACATGTGTTGTCAAAACAGGACCACAGGTGGTTTTAACCTGCGGTGATGCGTGTTTCTATTGTTTCTTATTTCGTTGGGTTTTCTGCGGTGGCGAAGGTGTGGTCGGCCACCGTCATTTCACCTGAGAGCGCTTTTTCAAGACTATCGCTCAGCACGTCGATGGGTTCTTCGGTGGTGACGTCGCGTCCTAGTTCCTCGGACAGGGTGGTTACGCCCGCATCGCTGATTCCGCAAGGAACAACCAGGTTGTAGGGATCGAGGCTGTTGTTGCAATTGAGCGAAAGCCCATGCATGGTGACACCTTGGGTGACCCGTATGCCTAGGGCTGCTACTTTGCGGTCGGGGCGGTGGTCATCGGAGGGGATCCAAACGCCGGAGCGGCCATCGATACGACCAGCGTTTGGCAGGCCTAGTTGGCGGATGGTGTGGATGAGGGCTTCTTCGATGCGACGGACGTAGTCGACAACGTCGATCGGGGTGACCAGTTTGATTATGGGGTAGGCCACTAGTTGCCCTGGGCCATGCCAGGTGATGCGGCCGCCGCGGTCGACGTCAATGCAGGGGATTGTGTTGGTAGTGGGGCGGTCTTCTGGTTGTGTACGTTTGCCGGCGGTGAAGGTGCTGGGGTGGGTGAGCAGCAGGACGGTGTCGTTAATGTCGCCTGCGGCCCTCTGTGCCGCTAATTCGGCCTGAAGGTCCCATGCCTCCATGTAGTCAACTTCTCCTAGGTGGCGAAACTCTAGTTTGTGTGTGAGATCGCGGATGGGTTGGTTGGGGGCCATAAATGGTGCGCGGATCATAATGCGATCCAGTGTAGTGCCCGGGGATGAACAGACAACAGCCCCACCGCCTCCGGCCGTGAAAGGCCTAAGAGACGACGGGGCTGGTGCGTAGGAGAGGTGTTTAGAGGTCGAGGTCGTACTCGAAGTCTGCGGTCTCCAGGCGGTCGCGGACGGTGGTCATGAAGCGTCCGGCGTCGGCGCCGTCGACGATCTGGTGATCGTAGGTCATCGGCAAGAAGACCATCTGGCGGATGCCGATAGCGTCGGTGCCTTCTTCAGTCACAACGACGGGGCGCTTGGTGATTGCGCCGGTGCCAACCATGGCGGCCTGCGGGGGCACCAGGATGGGGGTGTCGGACAGTGCGCCTTCGGATCCGATGTTGGTGATGGTGAAGGTGCCGCCGGACAGGTCAGAGGGCTTGAGCTTGTTGTTGCGGGCACGGTCGGCGATGTCGACGATGGCCTTAGCTAGCTCAACAAGCGTCATGTCCTGGGCATTGTGGATAACCGGGGACAGCAGACCCGCAGGGGTGTCCACCGCGATACCGAGGTTGACCTGGTCGTGGTAGGTTATTTCCTTGGTCTCAGCGTTGTAGGAAGCGTTGACGTTCGGGTGGCTGACCAGTGCCTCGACCATAGCCTTCGCGAAGAAGGGCAGGTAGGTCAGGTTGACGCCGTGCTTGTCCTTGAAGGCCTGCTTGTTAGCCTTGCGCAGCTCTGCAACCTTGGTCATGTCGACCTCGTGCAGCTGGGTGAGCTGTGCAGCGCCATGGAGGGACTCAAGGGTCTTCTTTGCGGTCAGCTCGCGGATGCGGTTGACGCGCTGAGTGGTGCCGCGCAGCTTTGCCTTCTCCGGGTCAACGGACTTTGTGGAGATCGCAGAACCGGACTTCTTGGCTTCGGCTGGAGCGGACTCGCCTTCGCCCTTGGCTGCTGCCAAGACGTCCTGCTTGCGGATGCGGCCACCAACACCGGTGCCCTTAACAGTGCGCAGATCTACGCCGTGCTTGTCGGCAAGCTTGCGGACCAGCGGGGTGACGTAGGGAACGTCATCGCCGTCGTTGACCTTGGACTCGGAAGAAGCCTTGGGCTCTTCCTTGGGCTCTTCGGCCTTGGGCTCTTCCTTGGGCTCTTCGGCCTTGGGTTCTTCCTTGGCTGCGGGCTTGGCGTTGCCGTCGCCGATGCGGACGATGACGGCGCCGACGTCGACGGTGTCGTCTTCTTCAGCGAGGATTTCGACGATGGTGCCTGCGACGGGGGAGGGGACTTCGGTGTCGACCTTGTCGGTGGACACTTCGAGGAGGGGTTCGTCGACTGCGACGGTGTCGCCGACCTTCTTCAGCCAGCGGGTGATGGTGCCTTCGGTGACGGATTCACCGAGTTCGGGCATTTCAACGTCGGTTGCCTCGCCCGATGCGTTTGCAGCATCGTCCTGCTTGGGCTCTTCCTTAGCCTCAGCCTTGGGCTCCTCGGCCTTGGTTTCTTCCTTGGGCTCTTCAGCTGCTGCCTCTTCGCCTTCTTCGCCAAGTTCAGCGATGACGGCGCCGACATCAACAGTTTCGTCCTCATTAGCGAGGATCTTAAGCAGAACGCCAGCAGCAGGGGAGGGGATCTCGGTATCGACCTTGTCGGTGGAGACCTCCAGCAAGGGTTCATCGGCGGCGACAGTGTCACCAACCTTTTTCAGCCAGCGGGTGATGGTGCCTTCGGTGACAGATTCACCGAGCTCGGGCATCTCGACAGAGAACGCCATTGTGTCAGACTCCTTGAAGGTCGTGTTGGAGATTAACGTCTTAACATTTAGAGACTACCTTTTCCGCCCCCGTTATGTTGAAGTCCCCCCGACAACCCAGGAAAACCCCCTATGATGGGGGCTTGTGTTCAACATTTTTGGTCGGAATCGTGCAGCCAAGTCCTCTCTGAAACCACCGCGTGCACCGGGGGACACTATTCGCCAGCACGACTTAGACGAGCTGATGCGTTGGTGCGCAGGAAGGCCTCTGGTGGAGGCTTTTGTCGAGCCAGAAACCATCGTCAACGAAATGTCGGTTGTTTTGGTAGACACCGATGGGGAACACATTCGTCGGCCGATTGGCGGCCCTAAGGGCATCGATGTCATAGCCAACCAATTGGGCGTGCCCGTGTATGACGTAGAGGAGACCGGATACCCGCAACGTATGCGAGATCGAATCGAACGTGATCACATCTTGCGCAAGCGGGCCGAGCAAGCGCAGCGGCGGGCTCAGCGTCAAGAGGACTAGAGCAGGACTAAGTAGCGGATCCAAGCTCCTCGATTGCGGCAACGACTGTGCGCACCGGAGCGCCGGTCGCGCGGGCCGGGTTAACACCGTAGGGGCTAGCCTCGTTCCATGCAGGACCTGCAACGTCAATGTGCGCCCAGGGGGTTCCCTCAGAGACGAATTCTCCGAGGAAGAAGCCTGCAGCCAGCATGCCGCCCCAGCGGGCGCCGGCGTTCACCAGGTCGGCGACCTTGGACTTCATGCCTTCGGCGACCTCGTCCGGGATGGGCATCGCCCAAGCAGGCTCGCCCACTTCGCGTCCGATTTCAGCGATACGGTCGCGGAAGGAGTCTTCACCCATCACGCCGCCGGTTCGGCGGCCAAGGGCAACTAGGGCAGCGCCAGTAAGCGTGGCGGTTTCGATGAGGTAGTCGGGGTTGTCTTCACATGCGCGAGCGATGGCATCGGCGAGGATCAGGCGGCCTTCGGCGTCGGTGTTGACGATCTCGACGGTCTTGCCGCCGTATTGGACGAGGGTGTCGCCGGGGCGGTATGCATCGCCGGAGGGCATGTTTTCAGCCATGGGGATGGTGGCCGTCACTCGAGTGTGAACGCCCAGTCGTGCTGCGGCGATCACGGAGGCGATCATCGCAGCGGAGCCGCCCATGTCAGAAATCATCGCTTGCATATTGGCGCTGGGCTTAATGGAAATTCCGCCCGTGTCGAAAGTGATGCCCTTACCGACCAGTGCAACATGCTTCTTAGCTGCTTCAGGCTTCCAGCTGATGCGGACCAAACGGGGCTTGCGAGCGGAACCCCGACCGACGCCCACGATGCCTCCGAAGCCTTGTTCGACGAGCTGCTCGTAGTCGAGAACCTCGACTTCGCAGCCAGCTTCGCGTGCCTGCTCTGCGGCAAATAGGGCGTACTTTTCCGGGTAGAGAGCGTTGGAGGGGGAGTTAACCAAATCGCGAGCCAAGCAGATCGAATCAATCAGGATTGACGCACGCTTGAGGGCAGCGTCAGTGGAACCATCCGATGCCTCGACAATGGCCGCAACCTGCTGGACGGGCGAGGGATTTGAGGGACTATTTTTCAGGCCGTCGTAGAAGTAGCTGCCCAACCCGGCGCCCAACAGGGCGGCCTCCACATCAAGGTCTCCCGTTGCTACAGCCAGGGTGCTGACGCCGCGCAGGTTGCGGACCGCTTCAGCGATAACGTCGGAAACCTGTGCGGGTTTGAGATCTTCAGAACCAAGGCCAACGGTGACCACGCGCGCAACAGCTGCACCCTGGGGAGCAGGGACAACAGTGGTGCTACCGCGACGTCCGCTGGCATTGACTGCATTCAAGGCCTGCAGCAACGCGGCGTCATCAATGGACAGTTCGGACGGGAGTGCACCGATGCTGAAGGAATCTGCGCCGTTAGCATAGCTAGAGTCACTGCCTTCACTGTGAGCAAAAAGCGGAACAATAACAGCATCCGCGCCAAGTTGGGCGACAGAAGAAGCCTCAACGATCTTGACCTCCGCGCGGTGACCACGAACGGGAACTGCCTCTAAAGAATCGGCAGCGGAGGAACCAACAAAACTAGACATGCAACTATCCTTCACAGGGGATCGAGCTCGACTACGTACGGCAACGGTGCGGGCTGTGAAAGCGCAACCTCTTCGGTGCCACAGACACACCGCCAACGCCCCCACCATAGCCCAGCCGCCACAAACGCGCAGACAGGTGTACTTTTGTACTCATGGCCCCACTGAATTTTGAGATTAATCGCGTCGCGAACCCCACCACAGCCGAGCAACTTGAGGAGATCCTCAACAACCCCGGTTTTGGCAAATACTTCACCGACCACATGGTCACCATCGACTGGAGCGCTGACAAAGGCTGGCACAACGCCCAGGTCACCGGCTACGACAACATCTGCCTCGACCCCGCTACCAGCGTATTCCACTACGGCCAGGCCATCTTCGAGGGGCTGAAGGCTTATCGTCAGGCGGACGGAAGCATTAAGACCTTCCGCCCCGAGGCTAACGCCGAACGCCTTAACAGTTCCGCCCGACGCCTGGCCATGCCGGAGCTGCCGGTTGAGGACTTTGTTGAAGCACTGCGCCTATTAGTCGACGTCGACCAAGCATGGGTTCCGCCGGCAGGCGGCGAAGAATCGCTCTATCTGCGCCCCTTCATGATCTCCACCGAGGCCTCCTTGGGCGTCCACCCCTCCAATGCCTACAAGTTTGTGGTCATCGCATCCCCCGCGGGCGCATACTTCTCTGGCGGGATCAACCCGGTGAGCGTGTGGCTGTGCGAGGACTACGTGCGCGCATGCCCTGGTGGAACCGGTGCCGCAAAGTTTGCCGGCAACTACGCAGCCTCGCTGCTAGCTCAAGCGCAAGCCGCAGAAAAGGGCTGCGACCAGGTCGTATGGCTCGATGCACTCACCCACAGCAACGTGGAAGAAATGGGCGGCATGAACCTCTTCTTCGTCCTAGGCGAGGGAACCGGTGACGGTGGAGCGACCATCGTCACCCCTGCACTGTCCGGCTCTTTGCTTCCAGGCGTTACCCGTCGCTCGCTGTTGCAGGTCGCTCGCGACCTTGGCTACAGCACCGAAGAACGCGTGTTCAGCACCGAAGAATGGCGGCGCACCGCGACCAGCGGTGAGATGACAGAGGCCTTCGCATGCGGAACCGCCGCTGTGATTACTCCAGTCGGAACGGTCAAGAGCACCCACGGTGACTTTGACATCGCTGGCGGGGCAACCGGGTCGATCACCATGCAGCTTCGCGAGCAACTCACTGGTATCCAGCGAGGCACAGTCGAAGACACCCACGGGTGGATGACCACTCTAGTTGGCTAGACCCCAGCCACGACGCACACAATACTGAGCACCGTTGCAGCTGCAGCGGTGCTCAGCTCTATTACGGCCCCAAAGCAGTCACCATTGAGGCCACCGAAGCGCCGATCAAACACTGGCCACAAAAACCCGGCTGGCAAGGCAAACCCCACTAGCGTTGCCACGGCAATGATCGGACTCATACTGCCCGCGATCGGGAACAAGATGGCCCACAGTGCACACGTAGCTACGGCAGCCCACAGCAGCGGAATCCAACGAGCAATAGTGCCAACAATTAAGCCCCCAAAGCCTGTGGTTTTCTGGGGGCGGTGGCTATGGGTTGCCCCCCAAGTTGCAGCGATGCGTGCCCCAAATGGCAGAGCGGAGATCAGCGCAACACCCGCGGCGTCACAGCCGCTGAGGACATACACAGCCGCGGTCTGCACAGCAAGGGTGAGGACCATGGTTGCAGCCCCCAGTGCGCCGGTGTAACGATCCGCGAGGATTTCCTGGGCGCGTTGCGGTGGGGCGTAGGAACCCAAAGCATCACCAACATCCGCGAGGCCGTCGACGTGCATTCCTCGGGTGAGTAGTTGCCATGTGCTGACAACGGCGACGGCGGCCAACAAGCGCAAGTCGGGATAAGCCGCAGCAAGCGCTACCAGGGCAGCGGTGGGTGCGGCCAGAATCAACCCGACGACGGGCATAGCAGCCATGGCGCGCCCACCAGTGGTGCGATCAAAAAAGTGCGCCCCACGGCAGGGGATGATGCTTAGCCAACTGATCGCAGTGCCCACGCCCTCGACAAGCGCAGGTCCGCGGGCGGGGGCTTCATCGGAGCGGGGCGTAGCCGCGCAACGAGCGGCACTATTGTGGCCGTGGCCTGCTTTGCCGGACATTGTTAACTAGTAGGCCTCAGAGACACCGGCAGAGCTGAATGTGGCCATGTCGCACAGGATGTTGGCGCTCAGCTTAACCAAGGGCAAAGCAGTGGCAGCTCCGGAACCTTCACCAAGCCGCAATCCGAGGGAGACAATGGGCTCAAGCCCCAAACGCTCCAATGCGATGGCGTGTGCTGGTTCGGCGCCTGCGTGGCCCGCAACCCACCAGTCGCGCGCCCCGGGTGCCGCGAGATCCGCGATCAACGCTGCGGAAGTGACCACCACGCCGTCGAGAATGACGGGGGTGCGGCGCACCGCTGCTTGGGCCAAGAAGCCGGCCATAGCTGCCAGGTCAGGGGAGGCCGTGGTGCGGGCGAAAGCGATGGGGTCGGAGGTCTTCTCCCGCGCGCGGAACATCGCGTCGCGAACAGCTGCGACCTTGCGCTGCCATGCGGCGTCATCAATTCCAGTGCCTCGACCAACAACCTTCACGGGTTCCGCACCGCACAAGGAACCGATGATGGCCGCAGCGGGGGTGGTGTTACCAATACCCAGGTCGCCTGCGATCAGCAGATCAGCACCGGAGTCCACTTCCTGGTCAGCCACGGCGATACCAACCTTGAACGCGGCGATCGCTTCTTCCGTCGTCATGGCGTCCTCGCGGTCGATGGAACCGCAACTGCGACGCACACGCTCGGGCCCCTCGGCGTCATGATCAAGAGAAACATCAACCACCCGGACGGTAGCGCCACTAGCAGAACCGATGGCGTTGATGCCGGCCCCGCCTGCCCGGATGTTCGCCGCCATCTGCAGCGATACCTCGGTGGGGTAGGCGGATACGCCGTTGGCTGCGACCCCGTGATCGCCGGCGAACACGACGATGCGCGGGTCGGTGATCTTCTTGGGTGGGCACACGCCCTGGCAAGCAGACAACCAGATGCCCAATTGTTCGAGGCGCCCCAAGGAACCCGCTGGTTTGGTCAGGACGTTTTGGCGAGCGGTTGCTTGTGCTCGAGCGTCGGCGCTGGGGGCGTCGATGGTGGGGAAAAGTTCAGCGGCCACTGGTGGGCTCCTTTAGTCAACAGGGGTGTCTTTGATGATTATGCTCTGCCCAGCGATACTGAGCACGACCCGCTCGCAGATGTCTGCAATGCGTTGGTTGAGGGTGCCGATCTCGTCTCGGAAGAGCCTGCCTGCTCGGGACTCCGGGATCACGCCCATGCCTACTTCTGGGCTGACCAGGATTATGTCCTGCTTGCAGGTAGACAGTATATCGAGCAACCGATTAGTGTGCTCTGAGATTGAGCCTCGTGGCTGGTCCCATGCTCCCGCGGAATCGAGGAGGTGCGTTAGCCATGTTCCGAGGTCATCGACAAGAATGACGCCGCGGGGGTCGGCCTGGTCACGATCGTCCAGGGCGTCGAGGACGTCGAGTAGGTCGCGTTGGTCCTCAGTGACCCAGTGCAGTGGCCTGCGCTGGACATGTTGATTGATGCGCTCAGCGAAGTCGGTGTCGCCGGGCCAGGGGCGTGCTGTCGCGATGTAGAGGCAGCTACGTCCGGCCACGAGCTCTTCGGCGAATAGCGATTTGCCGGAGCGGGCTCCGCCTAGGACGAGTATGCGCATGGCGGGTGTTAAACCTTGTCGCCGATTTCTACGCGCGGCATGGGGGTGCGCCAGCGGCGGGGCTGGTTGGCGCGGGAGTAGGCGTAGTAGCCGAGGGTGAATCCACCGGCATCGAGCTCGCCGAATTTCGCGCGGGCGGCCTTGACCGCGCGGCGTCCCAGAATGACACCTTCGATGAGGAAGGCGAGCATGAGCGCCATGGTGAACATGCTGATGGGGCCAGCCACGTTCGGGTTCGAGTTGGCGATAAGCATGAGCACGAGTAGCGCGAGTGCAGCCGGCATGAGGAAGTTGGCTAGGAACCGGCGCGCGTCAACCCAGTCACGGAGGTAGGCTCGCACGGGGCCCTTGTCGCGCTCCAGCAGGTAGCGTTCGTCGCCGCGCGCCATGGCTTCTTGGACCCTTCGGCGTTCTGCACTGGCTTCTTCGCGTTCTTTACGCTGGAGGGCCTTGTACTCCTCCTTGGACATGGAAGCCTTGAGCTCCTTTTTGCGCTGTTTGGCCTCTGCGCGGGTCATGGGTGGGGTGGTGTT
>SKEK01000621.1_pt1 | contig 19136 bp, 9 predicted proteins | sample 4826761 | NCBI WGS metagenome assembly SKEK01 (sample SAMN11008811, study PRJNA524170) | human gut metagenome | biome: Human fecal sample; material: Feces; isolation source: fecal sample from pouch patient p32 | host: Homo sapiens | place: Israel: Tel-Aviv | collected 2015-10-13 | reverse complement strand
ATCGAGGATATACAGAGGCGTTAACCGAGAGAATTGGCGCTGTTCTGGATCTCGCACGTTCAAGAGATAAAAGGGAATTCTGTTATTATGGTCGATAACGGCCTATTGTAAAATTTTGTATCTGTGCACGTTTTTACTTGCGTTTCAATATCATAAATCTCTTATAGAACAATAAATTAATATAAGTGTTAGCATTACATTGATTATTGTCAGGTAGTCTTATTTTATTGTTTTAGAGGCAGAGTAAAACGCATCCAAATCTTATAATTTCGTTTGGTTAACGGTGTTTTATAACCACTATTGTTAGTTTTTCGGATGAGATATAACGCCGGGAACAAAATCTGGAGCGAAGCTTAACCCTGACTCATACTTGGCGAGGCAGCGTCTGCCTGATGGCATGATGTGAGAGCATGCAGAAGGATGAGCCAGATGAAGATCGTTCGTTTATTGTGCGTTTTGGTGTGCCTGTTTCCGCTGGCTCGCGGCTATGCCCAGTCATTGTTGCAAAATGATGAGCTGGTTCGAAAACGTATTAACGCTGCCGCCAGTTTACTCAGCTTCACGGTAGTGCCGGATGTGACGACCAGCAATTTGTCTGTGGCATCCGGTAATGTGAATGATGACGATGTTGGCATGCGCCTGACTCAGTTTGGTGGCGGGGCAACCTTAAGCAGCGATTTCCCGCTGTATGCCGAAGGCACTATGGGCTATAGCCGTTATGATCCGCGTTTTATTGTCACCTCGGGTGAAGAGGTGCGCAGTGTGCCGTTTCGTTGGAATGCCTTTTCGGCGGCTGGAGGATTGGGTTGGGATTTTCCCTTGCGTGAGCATTTGGTGCTGCGTCCAATCTTGAATATCTCGTTGGGTACGGTGGCCAGTGATGTGTTGATTGGCCGCCTGATTTTGGAAAATCGCACCGGACGAGAGTTGGCTTTCCTAGATGGCGGCAGTATGAGCTTTTATGGCTATGGCGGCTCGTTAATGTTGGATTATGAATTTTTCTCTGATGCCTATGACATGGATGTGGAAGCACGTTACTCCAACATCCGTCTCGAGCCATTTCAAAAAGATGACCGTGCGGTGGCCGGCGGCGCGTCGGCCGAGCAGTTGAATCTCTATTTTCGTACCCGTATCCCAACCGGAATGCATCTTTTTGAACGCCCAGTGCGGGTGGTGTTGGAGTCAGCTCATACCGAATTTCTTGATGAGCAGCGTGGAGCATTGGGGTTTGATTACCTGACCTCGTTTGGCTTGGGGATGGAAATTGATACCAGCAAATACGATATCTGGATCTCCCGCACACGGCTGGTGGCGCGCTATATTACCGGCGATAACACCACTGGCTATTCATTGGGATTGGCGGTTAGTTTCTGATTATTCGGCAATCTCTTTTCCCTGTTTAACCCTTTGTTTGTCTGCTCTTTATTGGCATTTGAAAGACAAATGTAAACGATTACCCGATCTGGCTCACTGAACGCGGTTGAGAAACGGAGCTGATTCACACTTTCCCGGAAAGGCACAAGCAAAATGCGAAGGGCTGTTTTATTTTTGCGCGAAAAATAAAACCCGTTTGATGTGCTGTACATAAGGGAAGTCGTAAATCATGAGAAAACATCTGTGTGCCGTGGCGGTCAGTGCCGCGTTGTTAATGCCCGCCATGTCTGTGGCTGCGCCTGCTGCTTCTACGCAAGACGCTACGCCAGCGGCGACTGCGCAACCCTCTCAGTGGTCAGCGACGCAATTTCGCAATGTGATTGATCGCACCGGTAAGCCGATGTTTATGCGCGATACGGCCTCAAAGGGCCATATGCGCTATAACCCACTGTTTGATCTCGGGGCGTGGCATGGTCACCTGTTACCGGCATCCGCTGCAGAAGCCGGTGGTTTTCCTGGGCCTGCGTTGGTGACCGAAGAGTACATGAACTACATGGCGGATCAGTTTGATCAGCTGTCGGTGTGGAAAAATGGCAAGCCCGTAACGTTTGCGATGCAGGCTTACAGCATTCCCGGAGCTCTGGTGCAAGAGCTGACCTCTGACGATGGCGTGACCGTGACGCTGACCCTGCGCTTTGCCTCGAATCGCACCTCGCTGATGGAAACCCGCATTACCAGCGACGCGCCGCTGACGCTGAAGTGGCAAGGCCAATTGATGCAGGCGCATTACGGCGAAAATGGCCAACCGAAAGGGGATAAGCTGACGTTAGCCGAAGCCTATCCGACTTATCAGCGCACCCTCAGTACCACCGAGAATGGCGTACAGGTCGATTTTGGCCGTGTGCGCGATCCGAACGCCTTGCTCACCTCGGGTGAGAGTGCGTTTATGCTTACTCGCTCGTTACCGCATCAGACCCAAATTAGCGCCGATAGCTATCGCGCGCAGGCCGAGATTACCGGCTCGACTGTATTTTATACCACCTACAGCCATGTGCTGACCGCCGATGAGGCGCGTCAAGAGCGGGCGCGAGTGAAAGAGATTCTGGCTAACCCACAGGCAGTGATGCAAGCCTCCGTTACGCGCTGGGATGAGTATTTGCAGCGCGGATTAACCAACCCGAATACCAGCACCGAACAGCAGCGCGTTGCGGTAAAAGCGATTGAAACCCTCAATGGTAACTGGCGTAGCGCCGCTGGTGCGGTGGCATTTGATACCGTAACGCCATCGGTGACTTCACGTTGGTTCTCCGGCAACCTGACGTGGCCGTGGGACTCATGGAAGCAAGCTTACGCCATGGCACACTTTAATCCAGATGTGGCGATGTCCAATATTCGCGCCGTGTTCTCGCGCCAAATTCAGGCCGATGATCCGATCCGCCCGTACGATGCCGGTTACGTGATTGATGTGATTGGCTACAACATGAGCCCAGAGCGCGGTAAAGCCTCCGGTCAGCCCGATGCCGATGGCGGTAACTGGAATGAGCGTAACACCAAGCCCTCATTGGCTGCATGGGCGGTCTGGGAAGTGTATAACGCGCTGAACAATGAGCATCAGCGTGAGCAAGAAGCCAAAGCGTGGCTGGATGAGATGTATCCGAAGCTGGTGGCTTATCATGATTGGTGGCTGCGTGCTCGTGATACTAACAACAACGGCATCCCAGAGTACGGCGCGGCAACTGACGTGGCGCACAACACTGCCGATGGCAAGATGCTGTTTAGCGTCACTTATGCCGATGGCAAAAAGCAGGAGATGACCGGCATTGAGGCTTATAACGCGCTGCTCGACTCCGGTAAGCCTTATCAGTCGCTGACTATTCCGGCGCAAACCGCGGCTTCTTGGGAATCAGGGCGTGATGATGCCGCAGTGTTTGGCTTTATCGATGAAGATCAGTTAGCACGTTACGTGGCCAATGGCGGCAGCGCCGGTGACTGGCAGGTCCGTTTTGCTGAAAGTCGCGATCCGAAAACCGGTCAGCTGAAAGGCTACTCCCTGCTGCAAGAGTCGGTCGACCAAGCCTCGTACTGGTACAGCGATAATCACTATCTGGCACAAATGGCCGAGATTTTAGGTAAGCCTCAGGAAGCTAAAGCGTTCCGCAGCCGCGCTGAGAAAACGGCCGAGTACATCAATACGTGTATGTTCCATGCGCCGAGCGGTTATTTCTACGATATCGAAATTGCAGATAAGCCGTTGGCTAACGGATGCGCCGGTGAGCCGCTGTATAAGCGCGGCAAGGGGCCTGAAGGGTGGTCACCGCTGTTTAATGGCGCCGCAACACAAGCGAATGCTGATGCGGTAGTCAAAGTGATGTTGGATCCGAAAGAGTTTAACACCCTGATCCCACTGGGTACGGCGGCGTTAACCAACCCAGCCTATGGCCCAGATATCTACTGGCGTGGCCGCGTGTGGCTGGATCAGTTCTATTTTGGGGTAAAAGGGATGGAGCAGTACGGTTATCGTGCTGAGGCGGTGGAGCTGGCGAATAAGCTGTTCCGTAATGCCAATGGTCTGACGCAAGATGGCCCGATCCGTGAGAACTACAATCCAGAAACCGGTGCTCAGCAAGGCGCACCGAACTTCTCTTGGAGTTCAGCGCACTTGTATATGCTGTATCACGGTTTTTTCAGTGCGGATAAAAAGTCGTAACGATAACGCTAAACAGTAATAAAAAGGCCGGTTGCTTGTGCATCCGGCCTTTTTATTTATCTGCTGGTACGTATGGATTTGTTTTGCGTTTTAATAGTTGAGGTTAGGATTATTGCAAAACGTAAGTTCTATGAGTTTAAATATATTTATTGTAGGTGGCGTTTTTCTGCGCTGGCTCTCAGTTATTTTTTATTCCCTTTGTTTTCAGAGTGGTTATAGATAGCATTTTCTTGTGTTGTATCGGTAAATATTTTTCCTAAACACCTGTTTACAAGGGGACACCGCAGTTAATTACTTTTAAGCCAAGATTGTCATGCGTCTTTTTTTGTCCATTAAATATCTGTGTGGAGTGATGTTTTCCGTACGCGATATAAAAGCCGACATTTTAAGTCGGATAAAATAATCAAGAGAATGACAAAATGGCTAATCTGGTATGTAAGAAGCACGTAATATGCGCGCTACTAAATGCGGTGGGCATACTTTCATTCCCACATGCACAAGCAGCGTCGACAAATAACAACTCAGATTTACTGGCACACTATCAACAGCAAGGGATCGTGGATATTGGCGCTCAATTGGGTGCGTCGGTCGTCGCTATGACGCCATCAGGGCAATTTGCGGTGGGGGGAATGACTTTATCGCAAGGTTCACAAGCGTTTTTATGGAGTGCGACACAGGGAATTTCCTTATTACCGGTTCCCTATGCATTACGCGGTGGGATCAGTCGAGCGTCAGCCATCAGTAATGATGGGCAATATATCGTGGGTTTTGTTGATTATAATCCGTCGTCCACCTCTGGTGCGGTCAGCCAAGCCGTTATGTGGATCGGCCCACATCAAGTTAGTGTTTTACCCACATTAAACCCACAACTGACCGGTTCGACGGCCAATGCGATTAGCGGTGACGGTGCCATTATTGCTGGCGCTAGTACAACCGCTGATGCCACCTTACATGCGGTGTATTGGGAGCGTGAAACGTCCGCTATTCATGATTTGGGGTCATTAAATAGTGCCGCAGGGCAAGATTTTTCCAATGCCCTCGCGCTCAACCAAGACGGGACCATTATTGTCGGCGTAACCAATACCACCGATGGCACTTTTCGAGCATTTCGCTGGACAAAAAATACTGGGATGGTTGCCTTACCCAGCTTAGGAGGGGCGTCGCAAGCCAACGGGATCAGTAATACTGGGCGTATCATCGGGGATTCTATCAATGGCAGTGGTGAAAAGCGGGCCGTGTATTGGGACAACGCCACCGTGCATGATTTGGGTACATTAAAATCGGATAATTCCGGCCAAAGCCAAGCAAAAGCCATTACGCCAAATGGAACATTAATTGTGGGGGAGGCCAATACCGCCCAAGGCACAACCGGCTTTATCTGGAAAGAAGGCGCGGGGAGGTTCTCGGTGGCTGATTGGCTCAAGCATGCCCATGTTCAGGCCGAGGGAATGCCGGTGCGCAGCGTTAATGCGATTTCTGCTGATGGCACAACTATCGCAGGGCAATTGATGAATGGGGATGGTTATGTGGCACACCTCATTGCCCTTAATGCACCGGCGGTGGTGAATCCGGCGCATCCTGAAACTGGACCTGTAAAACCTGATCAGCCTAAGCCAGAACAACCGAAACCAGAGCCTGAGCATCCTAGTGATCACCATGTGGTTAAGCCTGATTATCACGCCAGTGGTATCGTCGAAACGCGGCAGGTGGTGTCCTCCTTGTACTTTGTACAACGTAATTTAGAGGTACAGCGTCGGTTACTGGATGTGGCCGCGTCACAGGCCGATTGCGCCAGTTTTGGCGCCGATGGGATGTGCGTCAAAGCGCAGGCTGATTTACGTTTCCGTGGTGGTGAGGTGCAATATCGAGTGCCGGCCGCTAGTCTGACCGTCGCCTACCAATTTTATCCACAGTGGCGCTTAGGGTTATCGGCCATGGCTGCGGATATGCACATTAAAGATGCCAACGGTGGCCGTATTACGCAGCAAGCACCGGCCTTTACTCTGTTTACCGGCTACGGTAATGCGGGCGACGCCGGATGGAAAGCCTATGCTGGTGTCACCTTGCTGAATGCGGGGATGGATATTGAACGGGCCTACCACAATGGTGATGCCCGCGAAATCGGTTATGGCCATACACGCACCCGTGCCTATGATGTTAATCTCAGTGGCGGTTATACCTTCACACCGTACGCCCATGTACAACTGACCCCGTATCTTGCTTTGGGTTACCACTCCTTGCGTTGGAATGGTTATGACGAAGCTGACAATTCCGTCTTTGCGGCTCACTTTGAGGGGCTACGTAGCAAAGTCACCTCGGCTGCTCTTGGGGTTGCCACGCAGTGGCAGGTCAGCGCGCGCTCTTCACTAGGCTTGGATATCAGCGTCGAGAAAAATATCAAGCAACACAACAGCCGTGCAGTCGCCAGTGTGCTCGGTGGTTTTGCCGGTCTAGCAAGCCAATACCAAGTGCCGGATGTGGATGATGTCATGCCGCACGTCGAGGCGAGTTATACCTTTGCTGCGGATAAACATCAGGCGGTGAGTCTCTCTGCGGGTTACCAAGATATCGGTTTTGGCAGTGGGGAAGGCAATGTAGGTTTGACCTACCGAATTGCGTTCTGATAGGGCCTCGTTCGATAGCCGTTGACTAGCGGTAATGCGCCGTAATAGGTACTGCGAGTGGCAGTGCCTATTGCTGTTTAGTTTTTATGATTAACATCTCACTTGTATGCAATTGAGTGCGTATTTGCTGTTGCGTGGTTTGCTGAGCAAATATTCCCTCTCTGGTCTGACAAAACATAAAATAATGTTACAAACTTGGTTATCAGAATAAACATCCAGATAATTTCTGCGTAAACAATCGTTGTTTTAAGTTGATCCCCTTCAAAAAAATCGATGAATATCGGCCAGAATCACGATTAGTGTTTGCCTTGACCTGCCTGTTTCGGGTTATTTTCAGAATGTGTGTTTTTGTGATGGGGTGTAACTTTCCTCCGCTTGATTGTTGACGCCCCGTCATTCGTCTTCTTGCCGTGAAGACATTGCACCTACCCACGTTATCTCCCCGTGAGGGGACGATGGCACTCTTCTGATGACGATAAAAAGGATTAATTGATGAAGGGATTAACCCTGGCATGTGCCATTTCTGCTGCTTTATTTGGAACCTTGTCTGTACCGGCCACGCAAGCGGCTGAGCGTTTTGTCACTATTGGTACCGGTGGGCAAACCGGGGTGTATTACGTGGCTGGCCAGTCTATCTGTCGTTTTCTTAATCAGGGTGCGTCGCAGCACGAGATCAAATGTAACGCCCCGGCTAGCGGTGGTGGCGTGGCTAACGTTAACGGGATCCGCAGTGGCGAATTTAATTTCGGTATCATGCAATCTGATCACCAGTACAAAGCGATGAAAGGCTTAGAGCCATTCAAGGCGCAAGGTGCGATGGACGATATGCGGGCGGTATTCTCGCTGCAAAGCGAAATTTTCACCATCTTGGCACGTAAAGATGCGGCCATTGGTGGCTTTGATGAGCTGAAAAATAAGCGCGTGAATATCGGTAATCCGGGCTCGGGTCAGCGTGATACCTTTGAAGAGATCATGGGCGTTAAAGGTTGGGATAAGTCGGCATTTCGTCTGGTTTCGGAGTTGAAACCGGCCGAGCAGGCTTCCGCGTTGGGTGACAATAATATCGATGCCATGAGCTATTTTGTCGGTCATCCAAACGGTGCTATTCAAGAAGCCTCGACCACCACCGATGCGGTGCTGGTGCCAGTCACCGGACCTGAAATCGATAAACTGTTAGCCGAGAAGAGCTATTACACCAAAGCTGAGATCCCGGGTGGATTGTATAAAGGCAACCCGCAGCCAACGCCATCGATTGGCGGCAAAGCGGTGCTGTCGACCAGTGCCAATACCGATCCTGAAGTGGTGTATCAACTCACCAAGTCAGTGTTTGACAATTTAGCGCGCTTTAAGCGTCTGCACCCAGCGTTTGCTGATTTGCAAGAAACCGACATGATCAAAGTGGGGCTGTCAGCGCCGCTGCACGAAGGGGCTGAGCGTTACTACAAAGAGCGTGGCTGGATGTAATCAGTGTCACTGATTATGCCGCACGTTACGCAATAAGGCAGGCCGGCTTGTTAGAGAGCCGGTCTGTTTGTGTAGTATCAACGGAGTCATCCCCATGCAACACACACCACAACAAGAACTGCAATCAGCAGAAGATCTGATTGCTCAGGATGTCGGCGCCCGTCTGCCATTGGGCGCGATGAGCAAAGTGATTGCCATGCTGGCACTGCTTTGGTCATTGTTTCAGCTCTGGATCGCCTCACCACTGCCATTTGTTTTAGGCATCGGGGTGCTGAATGATACCGAAGCGCGCTCCATCCATCTGGCGTTTGCCATTTTGCTTGCTTACTTGGTTTTCCCGGCCTTGCGCTCCTCGCCGCGCGATCGCGTGCCTATCGGCGATATCCTATTGGGATTGGCCGGAGCTGGCTGCGCCGCCTATCTATTTTTAGCCTATGAGTTTTTAGCCCAGCGACCGGGTAATCTGACAACGTTAGATTTTGCCGTGGCTTGTCTGGGTATTCCGTTGCTGCTGGAAGCCGCGCGCCGCGCATTAGGCCCCGCGTTAGCGGTGATCGCGATAGTCTTTTTAGGCTATAGCTTGGCCGGCCCTTGGATGCCGGGTTTACTGGCGCATCGCGGCGTCAGCTTGATGGCGTTGGCCAATCACCAGTGGATCACTACCGAAGGGGTATTTGGTATTGCCCTTGGCGTGTCGACCAGTTTTGTCTTTTTGTTTGTGCTGTTTGGCGCGCTATTGGAGCGTGCTGGAGCCGGACACTACTTTATCCAACTGGCCTTTAGTATGTTGGGGCACCTGCGTGGTGGGCCAGCTAAAGCGGCCGTGGTGGCATCGGCCCTGACTGGGGTAATTTCCGGCTCATCCATCGCCAACGTAGTGACTACCGGCACCTTTACTATCCCGATGATGAAGCGGGTGGGCTTTTCCAAGGAAAAAGCTGGCGCGGTGGAAGTGGCCTCCTCAGTGAACGGGCAAATCATGCCGCCGGTGATGGGCGCGGCCGCCTTTTTGATGGTGGAGTATGTCGGCATTCCGTATGTTGAGATCATCAAGCATGCGTTTTTACCCGCGGCAATTTCTTATATTGCGCTGCTCTATATCGTGCATTTGGAAGCGCTGAAGCTCGGCATGCAGCCGATCGGTAATGTACAACCGCGCCCTTGGTTACAACGTTTGACCGGTTTTGCCTTTGGTGCGGCGCTGGTCAGCGGTGTGTCGCTGGCCGTGTACTATGGCCTTGGCTGGCTTAAGCCGCTGCTGGGCGATTATGCGCTGCTAGGAATTGGGGTTTTGCTGGCGCTGTCTTATCTGGGGTTACTGAAAGTGGCGGCCAGCAATGAGCCGTTGCCACCAGAAGACCCTGATGCGCCACTGGAGCGCCTGCCGCAGACGCGTTCGGTGTTGCTGTCGGGCTTGCATTTCCTGTTGCCGGTGGTGGTGCTGGTCTGGTGTTTGATGGTCGAGCGCCTATCGCCGGGTTTGTCGGCGTTTTGGGGCACTGTCATGTTGGTCGTGATTTTGTTGACTCAACGCCCGCTGCTGAACTGGCTGCGCACCGATGGGCGCCATGATTATGGTTCGTTCAATGATGGTGTGGTGGACTTGCGTGAAGGGCTAATTGCTGGCGCGCGCAACATGATAGGGATCGGTATTGCTACTGCTACTGCCGGTATTATCGTCGGTGCAGTGTCCCAGACCGGTGTTGGTTTGGTCTTGGCCGATCTGGTGGAATACCTGTCGATGGGTAACTTGCTGCTGATGCTGCTCTTGACCGCCTTGCTCAGTTTGATCCTCGGGATGGGCTTGCCGACCACCGCGAACTACATCGTGGTGTCCAGCTTGCTGGCGCCGGTGATTGTCACGCTGGGTCAGCAAAATGGCCTGATAGTCCCGTTGATTGCCGTGCACCTGTTTGTGTTTTACTTCGGGATCATGGCAGATGTGACGCCGCCAGTCGGTTTGGCCTCGTTTGCCGCTGCGGCGGTTTCCAAAGGCGATCCGATTAAAACTGGGATCACCGCGTTTTATTACAGCTTGCGAACCGCGGCGTTGCCGTTCTTGTTTATTTTCAACACCGATCTGTTGCTGATCAACGTGGATTTTGCCCACGGGGTACTGATCTTTGCGGTCGCAACAGTTGCCATGTTGATTTTTGCTGCGGCAACGCAGGGCTATTTCCTCGTCAAAAGCCGCTGGTATGAGAGCTTATTGCTGCTGTTGGTGGCCTTTACCTTGTTCCGACCAGGATTTTGGATGGACAGGATCCATGACCCTTATCGTCAGATAGAGCCAGCGCAGCTAGTACAGGCGTTGGGGGATGTGGAAGAGGACAGCAATTTGCGCTTGCGAGTAGAAGGGCCAGATGCGGTAGGGAAGATTCGCCGCTTTACGGTCTTGCTACCGGTACCTGCTGGCGAAAGTGGTGAAGAGCGCTTACAAAAGCTCGGGATCGCGCTGTATGAGCAAGAGGGTAAGACACTCATTGATAATGTCACCTTTGGCAGTACAGCCGCTGAATTGGGATTGGAGTTTGATCAGCAGATTATTGGCGTGAAAGCGCCTACCGATCGCTGGCGTAAAGAAATTATCTGGATCCCAGGCTTTATGCTCTTTGGATTAATTGTGTGGTGGCAGCGTCGCCGTTTACCGCCGACTGCCGCAGCGCCTTTAGCGCGAGCGCAGCAATAGCAATAATCCAAGATAGGTGGTGTTTTCAACACAACAAATAATCGCTTAATGATACGGGTCACTAAATGTGGCCCGTATTTTTTTTACTCATAATATTACGAGATGCTAGGTCATATCGGCTTGAAACCATGGGGTTTGTCTGTGTGCTAAGTCACATGTTTATGCGTTATTTTGCGTATTTTTATTTAATGGATATTACCACTCATCTCCGCTTACAAAAGGTAACCCGCTGTTAATTTCGATGCTTTGTGGAGAGAAAAAAGTCAGTCTACTGTTTTGGCATCTGTGAGGTTAAGAGAAAAACGGAGTTCCTTATGAAGACCACGCTGCTTGCTGCGTTGATGACAGCACTGTTTGCTGGACAGGTGTCCGCTTGTACCACCATTTTGGTAGGGAATCAGGCGTCGGCGGATGGCTCATTTATTGCGGCGCGTAATGAAGATTATTCTGCGACCAATGCCAAACACATGGTGATCCATCCAGCGGCACATCATCAGAAAGGGGTTTTCAAAGCACACGGTAATGATTTTACCTATCCGTTGCCGCAAGAGGCGCTGAGCTATACCGCAATCCATGATTTTGATACGCAAGATAAATCTATGGGTGAGGTGGGCTTTAACTCTGCTGGCGTAGGAATGACGGCGACCGAAACTATATATAACGGTCAGCCGGTGCTGAAAGTCGATCCGTATGTGGAAAAAACGGGGATCACCGAAGACTCGATCCAAACCGTGATTTTGCCGCGGATCCATTCTGCGCGTGAAGGCGTGGAATTGCTGGGAAAAATTATTGAGCAGCAAGGGGCGGGTGAAGGTTTTGGGGTGGCGTTTGTTGACCAGCACGATCTCTGGTATCTGGAGACCGGCAGTGGCCACCAGTGGATGGCTACTCGTTTGCCTGCGGATCAATATTTTGTCTCGGCTAATCAGGGGCGGTTGCAAAAATACGATCCTAAAGATACGGCAAACTATTTAGGCTCACCAACCTTGATTAGCTTTGCTGAGCAGCATGGTTTGTATAATCCACAGCAAGGGCCGTTTAATTTCCATCAGGTGTATTCACAGGATGTCGAAAACGATCTGACCTATAACTATCCTCGGGTTTGGACTTTACAGCATATGTTCAATCCGGAGCTGAAAACCACCATTACTGATGGCAAAAACTTCCCAGTATTCCTAAAACCGGCGCAGAAGATCTCGGTCGCGCAGGTTGAACAGGCGCTACGTAATCACTATCAAGGCACCAAACACGATCCGTATACGAACAATAATCCAGCAGAGCCATATCGCCCGATTGCTGTGTTCCGTACACAAGAGTCGCATATTTTGCAGGTTCGCCCGAACTTACCAAAAGCCATTGGTGAGGTGGAGTATGTGGCCTACGGAATGCCAGCGCTGAGTGTGTACGTGCCGTATTACCAAGGTATTCAACACTATCTGCCAGGTTATGATAAAGGCTCCGATCAGGCAGATAATGAATCGGTAAACTGGAAATACCGCAAACTGCAGACGCTGGTGATGCAAAACTACAACGCGTATGCTCCTGATGTGCAACGCGCTTATAAAGCGTTCGAAGAACAAACCGCTGAGCAGCAAGCGGCGATGGAGCAAGAGTATCTGAAGCTCTATAAAACTGAGCCTGCTAAAGCGCAACAAGTGCTGCAAAAGTTTGAAGATAAGACCATGCAAGCGGCGCTTGATTTAACCGATAAATTAACCAACCAGGTCTTTACTAAAATGACCCATGGCACGGATATGAAGTACCACTTCGAGGGTGCGTGATCCGCGGTTATGAGTGTTTGATGTGAATCAATACAGAAAAGCGGTGCTGAGCACCGCTTTTTTGTGTCCGAAAGGCGGAGATGAGAGCGTGGCTTACTCTTCAATACGTAAACCGTAGGTTTTGAATTTCTCCAGCACCACAGCGATCTCTTCGTCTGACAGCACCGGCACAGGATCGGTAATTGCCAGTGTCGTGAGATAAAGGCGCGCTAATACTTCGACTTCATGTGCTAGCCACAGGGCCTTGGTTAGGTTTTCTTCGCAGGCGATCAGCCCGTGATGTTGCAGCAAGGTCGCTTTACGGTATTTCAGCGCTTTAATGACATGTTCTGACAGCTCCCGTGTGCCGAAGGTGGCGTAAGGCGCACATGGGATGCTGTTGCCGCCAGCTGCGGCAATCATGTAATGAATCGCAGGGATCGGGCGGTTGAGAATAGATACCGCTGTGCAGTGGATGGCATGGTTATGCACCACGGCATTGGCATCAGGGCGTGTTTGATAGGCGGCCAGATGGAAGCGCCATTCACTCGATGGCAGCTTACCGGCTTCATGTTGGCCATTGCCATCAATATAGACAATATGATCTTCGGTCAATTGCTCGTAAGGAATGCCGGTTGGCGTGATCAGCATACCATCACGATAACGTACGCTGACGTTACCGGCAGTTCCCTGATTCAGACCCAGTCGGGTCATCTCCAGACAAGTAGCAATAATCTCACGAGCCAGTGTTGCTCTTTCCATGCGGTACCCCTTTTACGACGAGCGTCATCTATGTTCGGTTATATTCAATCAGTGATAGGCCATGCCGGATCACCGGTGTGTGCGCTGGCGCGAAATAAAGCGATTTGGCAATACGTGATAATTGCACCAGATGAAAGCATTCACGATTACTGTGTTTCGATATTTCGTTTTGGATTTTAATTTCGATAATTCGTTAGGTATTTCTGCTTCTCTATACCCGTCTCTATCTGTGAGTCTCGATAGAGGCAGTGAGTAAATTGTTGTTGAGTTATCTTCAGCTTAATATCGGTTGAATTGAATTTTTCGCGTTTATTTTGTGACGTTCATCAATAGGAATGACTTTCTTTAAAGTAAACCCTATGTTTAATCGGGAATTATTTTGTCCGTTTGTTTTGTTGGGGCGCTAAAACGGGCATTAAATATGGGCGTGGCTGTATGAATGACCGTTTTTGATTATTACGCGCTTATTCGGTCATGATGTATTTGGTGTTTGTGTTTTTTCTTTAGGGAACGAATCAAACGGTCAGCGGTTTATGTGGTGATAAAGTGATTAAATTCACATTTTGACCGGATGAAAGGGGGTGATGTGAGCCCTGTCATATTTTATTCGTGTTAGGTCTTTAAATTAATTGTCAGCAACACCCGCAAGCAGAAAGAAATGAAAAACAAAACAGAAACAAAATACAAAGAGTGCAAGCCAATAGAGCTCAGCAACAGAGATAAAAGTAGAGTAAGAAAAGCTAAATCTGACTGAGGGTTTTTTATCGTACGGATTGTTAAATCGCGAAGCTTTTTATGGCATCACTGGCGTGGTGTCATGAATAAATTAGATTGTGTGATTTAACGGTGGTGTGATGAGGCCTGAATCAGGATTATGAAAAAATCAGGTAAGAAGCGTATTACAGGTAGCAAACTCTGTGGCATAACAGTGCTGTTATCTGGCTGATGTTACTGAGATTGTTGCTTACGCTGGGTGCTGAGAGACCGGTTTAATCTACTCTTAGCTCGGCGGAGATGTATGCGGTTACCTGATGGTTATCTTACTTAGGTTTCCTTTTTCGGCAGCAGTGTAGCGCTGAGAAATGGGCCAATGACGTTAATCTGCAGCGCATTATGGTGGGCGAATGGCTATTCATCCACAGGCGTATTCTGGCGTCAGTAGTAGAAATAATAATGCATTGCATTGCGACCAATTCCTTCTGAACTGCGGGACATCCCTACAGTCATGTTCCTGATTATTGTTCGGTTTGACCGTAATAAATAACAGCATGACATAAAAATAATGATGCCCTACCCGATAACCAATGGAGTGTTAGCCATGTCAGAAATAACGACCAAAAGCACGGAGGCTGCGGACATTATTGCCGGTAATGCACCGTCAGCCGAGGTGGTGCCTAAGAATATTCTGATCCCGTTTATATTACTGACCAGTTGTTTTGCATTGTGGGGACTGGCCAATAATATGACCGATGTGCTGATTGCACAGTTTCGAAAAGTATTTACCTTGACAGATATGCAATCTGGTTTAGTGCAGACTGCTTTTTATGGTGCTTATTTTTGTCTGGCTTTACCCGCCGCTCTCTTTATTAAACGATTCAGCTATAAAGCCGGCGTGCTATTAGGCCTCGGATTATTTTGTACTGGCGCATTGTTATTTTATCCCGCCAGTCAAATTATGGAGTATGGCCCGTTCCTGATGGCGCTGTTCGTGCTGGCCGGTGGTTTATCGATTCTGGAGACCAGTGCCAACCCCTATATTATTGCGATGGGGCCACAAGAAACGGCCACTCGCCGTTTGAATCTGGCGCAATCGTTTAACCCAATAGGCTCTATCACCGGTGTCTTGATCGGTAAGTTCTATATTTTGTCGCAACTGCACCCCGCAACCGATGCTGAGCGTGCGGCCATGTCGCCAGAGGCGCTCGGGTCTATCCAGTCGGCTGAATTGTCGGCGGTGATGGGGCCGTATGTGGTGGTAGCGCTGGTTATCATGCTGGTGTGGTTAGCCATTGCGTTTACTCGCATGCCAGTGGCCAGTGATACCGGTGGTAGTGACCAGAGCCTGAAGAGCAGCTTTGGGCGCTTGCTGGCCAAGAAATACTTTGTGCGCGGTGTGCTGGGGCAATTTTTCTATGTCGGCGCGCAGATTGGTTGCTGGTCTTACACCATCCGTTACGTGATGACGGAAATGGGCGGTAACGAGGCGGATGCATCTACCTATCTGCTGGTGTCGATCGTGCTGTTCTCGGCCTCACGTTTTGTGTGTACCGCCATGATGAAGTTTATCTCACCTGCGGTGCTGTTGGGGTTACTGGCTTCTCTGGCGTCACTCAGTTTACTGCTGGTGATGTTTGTGGGCGGGATGACCGGCATTTATGCGTTGGTTGCGGTATCTGCTTGCATGTCTTTGATGTTCCCTACCATTTTCGGTTTGTCAGTGCACGGCCTGGGTAAAGACACTCAGTTTGGTGGCAGCTGCTTGATTATGGCCATTTTGGGCGGCGCGGTACTCACAGCGATTATGGGACAAATCTCCGATATGGCCGGGATCCGGATGGCGTTTGTTATCCCGATGCTGGGCTTTATCTACCTGATTCACTTTGGTTTTAAAGGCCACAAGGCCTAAGAGGGAAGGGGGCCTGCCGGTCAGGCCTCTTCTTGAGACGCATTAACAATCATTTTCATAACGCGATTCTGACAGCAGGCCGGCCAAGGCCGCCCTGACTTGCTTAGCCGATTACATGAGGTAACCCGATGAAAACGAAATTAAGTCTGCCAAAAGTAGGGATCCGTCCGGCGATTGATGGCCGCCGCATGGGGGTGCGTGAATCACTGGAAGAGCAGACCATGAGCATGGCGCACGCCACCGCAGCGTTGATCAGTGAAACGCTGCGCCACCCTAGCGGTGAGCCGGTTGAGTGTGTTATTGCCGATACCTGTATTGCTGGGCTGGCCGAATCGGCGGCCTGTGAGGATAAATTCAGCCGCCATAATGTGGGCCTGACTATTACTGTGACGCCGTGCTGGTGCTACGGCAGCGAAACTATCGATATGGATCCGCAGCGCCCGAAAGCCATTTGGGGCTTTAACGGCACTGAACGGCCGGGGGCGGTCTATCTGGCCGCGGCGCTGGCGGCGCACAGCCAAAAAGGGATCCCAGCCTTCTCGATTTATGGCGAAGATGTGCAGGATGCTGGCGATAACAGCATTCCGCAGGATGTGCAGGACAAATTACTGCGCTTTACGCGCGCCGGTTTAGCGGTGGCCGCCATCAAGGGTAAGAGCTATCTGTCACTGGGCGGCGTTTCGATGGGGATCGCCGGTTCAATTGTCGATCATGATTTCTTTGAGTCTTGGTTGGGGATGAAGGTGCAGGCGGTGGATATGACCGAGCTGCGTCGCCGTATTGATCAGGGCATTTATGACGAAGAAGAGTTAGCGTTGGCGCTGTCATGGGCGGATCGGCATTTCCGCTATGGGCCGGATCTGAATAGCGAACAATATCGCCGTTCGCCGGAAGATAACTACCAGGTGCTGCGTGAAAGTCTGCTGATGGCGATCTGTATCCGCGACATGATGCAGGGCAATCCGAAGTTAGCCGAAAAAGGATGGGGTGAAGAGGCGCTGGGGTATAACGCAGTGGCCGCCGGTTTCCAAGGTCAGCGTCACTGGACCGATCAATACCCGAATGGCGATACCGCCGAAGCGTTGCTGAACAGCGCGTTTGACTGGAATGGGGTGCGTCAACCGCTGGTGGTGGCGACCGAAAACGATAGCTTAAATGGCGTGGCGATGCTGTTTGGCCATCAGCTGACCGGTACGGCGCAAGTGTTTGCTGATGTTCGGACGTATTGGTCACCAGAGGCGGTGCAGCGTGTGACTGGCCAACCGCTGACCGGTCTGGCGGAAAACGGCATTATCCACCTGATTAACTCCGGCTCGGCAGCACTGGATGGAACCTGTCGTCAGCAAGATGCGGAAGGGCGTCCAACTATCAAGCCGCATTGGGAGATTAGCCAAGAAGAAGCGGATGCGTGCTTGGCGGCGACCGAATGGTGTCCGGCGATCCACGAATATTTCCGTGGCGGCGGCTTCTCTTCTCGCTTCCTGACCCGCGGTGGCGTGCCGTTTACCATGAGTCGCGTCAACTTAATCAAAGGGGTTGGGCCGGTTCTGCAAATTGCCGAAGGTTGGAGCGTCGAGCTGCCGGATGAGATGCATGACATTCTGGACAACCGCACCAATGCCACTTGGCCGACCACCTGGTTTGTGCCGCGGCTGACTGGGCAAGGGCCATTCCGCGATGTCTATTCGGTGATGGCAAACTGGGGCGCTAACCACGGTGTGCTGACGGCCGGACACGTGGGGGCTGATTTGATCACGTTGGCCTCTATGCTGCGCATTCCGGTTTGCATGCATAACGTGGCCGACGAAGCGATTTATCGTCCATCCTCGTGGGCGGCGCATGGCATGGATAGCGAAGGCCAAGATTATCGCGCCTGCAGTAACTACGGTCCGCTGTACAAATAAGGGCTTTCCTTTGCGCTTACGTTGAAATTACCTCAGTGGGCGGCTATGCCGCCCACATTTGCCAAGGAGCCTGTATGACTCATGATGTGGTTTTGGTTCTGGATTGCGGCGCGACCAATGTCCGAGCCATTGCGGTTGATTCACGCGGTAATCGGCTGGCGCAGGCAGCGGTCGCCAATGCCAGCGCACCGGGAGCGGAAAATCCCGATTGGCATGTGTGGTCTTTGGATGCCATTTTGCAGCGTTTTACGGATTGTTGTCGGCAAATCATGCCGCAATTACAAGGGGCGCGAATTCATGCGCTGACGGTGACCACGTTTGGCGTTGATGGTGCACTGGTGGATGCCAAAGGGCAGATGTTGTATCCGGTGATCAGCTGGAAATGTCCGCGCACGGTGGCCGAGATGGAGCAGGTAGCACGCTATATTGATGCGACGCAGCTGCAAACCCTGTCAGGGATTGGGCAGTTCAGTTTCAATACGCTGTACAAACTGCTGTGGTTCAAGCATCACCGTCCTGATGTCCTCGAACAAGCGCATGCGTGGCTGTTTATCTCTTCCCTCATTAATCAGCGTTTGACCGGTGAATTTACCACCGATCGCACTATGGCGGGCACCAGCCAGTTATTGGATGTACGCAGCGAACGTTTCAGTGACGAAATTTTGCAGCGTACTGGCCTGCGCAATGATTTATTCCCGCGAATGGTTTCCGCCGGTGAGGTGGTTGGGGCATTGCTCCCGCAGATGGCTGAGCAATTGGGCATACCAGCGGGGATCCCAGTGATTTCAGCGGGTCACGATACTCAGTTTGCGCTGTTTGGCTCCGGTGCTGGCTTAGATCAACCGGTCTTATCCTCCGGCACCTGGGAAATTTTGATGGTGCGCACGCCGAATGTGAACACGGCACTGTTACCGGCACATACTGGTTCAACGTGCGAGCTTGATAGCTGTGCGGGGCTGTTTAATCCGGGTCTGCAGTGGTTGGCCTCTGGCGTTTTGGAGTGGGTGCGGGAGTTGTATTGGCCGCAAGTCGTACGGTCAGACGCTTATCCACAAATGATGGCGGAGGCGGCGGCGGTAGCGCCTGGCTGTGACGGGTTGGTAATGGACAGCGGCCTGTTGTCGGCCAAACGGCAAGCGGGTTGGCGCGGCGCGTCACTGAATACCCACCGTGGTCATTTTTATCGGTCGGCGCTGGAAAGCTTGAGTGGGCAATTGAGCCATAAC
>SKEK01000594.1_pt1 | contig 19602 bp, 22 predicted proteins | sample 4826761 | NCBI WGS metagenome assembly SKEK01 (sample SAMN11008811, study PRJNA524170) | human gut metagenome | biome: Human fecal sample; material: Feces; isolation source: fecal sample from pouch patient p32 | host: Homo sapiens | place: Israel: Tel-Aviv | collected 2015-10-13 | reverse complement strand
ATTCTAGTGAAAGAAATCTTTAATTAATAAAAAGGAAATTCTGAATTTAGAACGAATGATAGAGCATACCTTATTAAGTATTAAATTCGTTTCAAATCGAGTAAACAAACCCTTGTTTATTTGAAAGTTGTTAATTTTTATTCTAGAGAATAAAAAAAGAACTAGATTTTTCTAGTTCTTTTTTTATCTTAATTTTTATATTTTTTCCAATCTCCTGAAGCAATAGGAATTAAATTATTATACGAAAATTTCGGATTAGTTGTATTATAAACATAAACATCTAAAATTTCTATTTCACCAGTTTCTAAATTCTTAATCTCTTTTTTTATTTTATTATATTCATTATTAGGATTATTTTCACCAAAATAATTTTCCATATCATCAATAGCTTTTAAATCACAATTTTCAACTGTTATAATTTCTCCAATTACAGTTCCGTTTTCTTCTAATAGTGCAGGATATTCTTGATCTTTAATAGCATATAGTTTGCCTTTAACTTCACCAAGTTCAATTTTTTTAGCTGCGTTATTTATATATTTATTAAAATTAAAAAATCCCTCTCTTAAACTTCCATAGACAAAAATTTTCATAGTTATCCTCCTTATTAATAAAAATATTTATCCTTAAATAATAACACAGAATGAAAACTTTGTCCAAAAAATATCTCTTTTTAAATTTAAACTTTTTTGTTAAACAATACATTTAGAAGGACAAGCTAATTGACAAGCTCCACAATCTACACATGCATTAGAATTTATGAACATTTTTTTATTTTTTATTTGAGATATACAACCTACGATACACGTTCTTTCACAAGATCCACATCCAATACAATTTTCTTCTATTATTTGCTTAGCCATTGTTATTTCTCCTTAAATTTAAAGTGTTTGTTTATATGATGTTACAGTAATTTCTAAGACCCTTGTAAGAAATGAAAATTTTTCTTTCATCATATCAAAATCGGCACCCTCTTTTAAAAATTTTGCAGTTCCTTCAACAAGAAACCCAGTTCCCATATATCTATATCCCATTACTTCGTGACTACCTAATGTTAATTTTACTTTTGGATTTTCAATAATATTTTTCTCTGTTAGAATCATTGCAGCAGCAGGAATTAAAATTTTATTATTATCAGTTATAGTAAGGTAACTATTCCAAGTATTAGAAACATGAGCTTCGTTTACTCCACAAGAAACAATAGAAACTACCCCTTCATGTTTTAATACCTCTAAAAATTTTAATTAGCGACATATATTGTCGTTAATTATATTAACATTTTATTAAAATTATGTCAATAAAAAATATCGTTCTTGAATCAATAATATTTTGATGATAAAATATAAGACAATAACATTTAAAGGAGTGAAAAATTATGAAAATGTCAATAGGTGTGGAGTATGCTATTCATTGCCTTTTATATATAGTAAAGCTTAAAGATAAAGATTATGTTGGAATTAAAGATTTAGCAGAATTTCAAGGAGTATCAGAATCTTATTTAGCTAAAGTTTTTACAAAATTAGGAAAATCTGGAATAACTAAATCAGTTCCTGGCGTAAAGGGTGGATATGAATTAGCTCGAAATCCAGAAGAGATATCTTTCTGGGATATAATTGAGGCTATTGAAGGAAAAGAGCCCTTTTTTCAATGTGCAGAGATTAGACAGAAAAATATTTTAGTAGATCAAAATAATCTTCCAGAATCATATACTAAGTGTCCATGTTTTATTAAAGTGGTTATGCAAGAGGGAGAGGAAGAAATGAAAAAATATCTTTCAAAAAAAACTTTATCATGGTTGTATAATGAAGTTTATGGAAGAATTCTTCCACAAGAAACTGAAGGGGAGACCCTTGAATGGTTTAAATCTAAAAGAAATCTTTCAATGAAGTAGAATTTTATTTTTTAATAACTTTTAAGCATATCTGATTTTAATTATAATGAAAAGGTAAATTTTTTAGAATTGAAAATTAAAGAATTGGAAGGTAGTAAAAATTCTGAAATTGAAAAATAAAAAAAAGATTTAATTAAAAATCCAGAGAGATATAAAATTGATAGTGAAGGAACTTCTTCTTTAATTTAGTATAACTCTTTAAATATAATTATTTTTTAGGGAGATGATGCTATGAAGATTATAAGTGAAGTAGATATTATGGGTAGATGGGAAGTTGCTATTGAAACAAATAATGAGCGAGAGCAAGATATTTTAAAAGAAAAAATTGATGAGATTGGAGCAGAATTTATGGAGTCAGGTGTTTCTGAGATTATAGTTTATGCTACTGGTGCTCAAAAAATTAAGTTAATTAGCTTTGTTTCAAATAATGAAGAAATATAAAAATAAAAAGAACTGAAATAAAGATTACAGCAAACTATAGAGCATATGTTATAATACAACATTATTAAGAATTAATAGTTTAAAGGAGAAACCTTATGTTTTTTAAAAAGATTGATATTGAAAATTGGAAAAGAAAAGAATATTATGAACATTTTTCTAAAGATATTCCATGCACAGTAAGTTTAACAACAAAAATAGATATAACTAATATAAAAGAATTAAATTTGAAAATTTATCCAGCACTAATTTTTGCATTAACTAAAACTGTTAATGAGTTTGAAGAGTTTAGAATAAATAAAAATTCCAATGGAGTTTTAGGAGTTTATGAAACTTTATATCCTTGTTATACCTATTTGAAAGAGGGGAATGATTTATTTACTAATTTATGGAGTGATTGTATCAGTTCTTACTCTGAATTTTATAACTCGTATGTTCTTGATATAGCTAAATTTGGAGATAGTATAAAAATGATTGGAAAAGAAAATCCTCCTGAAAATAGTTTTCTAGTTTCAATGATTCCTTGGAATACTTTTGATGGGTTTAATTTGAATTTGAAAAATGGATATGATTATTATTTTCCTATATTTACCTTTGGAAAATTTTATTTAGAAAATAATAAATATTTAATCCCTTTATCTATTCAAGTTCATCATGCAGTATGTGATGGTTTTCATCTTTGTAGATTTATAGATAAGCTTCAAGAAATTATCAATGATAAAAAAACTTTTCAAAAAAATGATAAAAATTTCCTAAAAAAGGTTGTCATTTAGACAACCTTTTTTACTTGTTATTAATAAAAATTCTAGATATTATTAAACCTAGAACACAAGAAATTATAATTGGATAAAAAATATAAATATATGAACCAAAAGTTTCTTTAAAGTATCCACTTATAAATCCTTGAGTAACAGCTCCAATACCATATGCAGTAAAGAGCAATCCATAATTTGCAGTGTAATAATTTTTTCCAAAAATATTAACTGTTGATGCAGGAGCGATAGCAAGCCATCCACCTAAATTTAACCAAATTATTGAAAAAGCTAAAGAAAAAGCTATAATATTTGATTTAAAAACTAATGAAACTATTCCTGCAAAAATTATTGATAAATATGATAATGTAATTGCATTTTTTGATCCTAATTTATCTGTTATTGCTCCAAATAAAGGTCTCCCAACTCCATTAAATAAAGCAAAGAAAGATGTAAAAAATGCAGCCTTTAAAGGTGTTATACCGATAACTTCTTGTGCATAAGAGCTTGAAATACCAATAATCATAAGTCCGCAGAAAGTTCCAATCATATAACATATCCATAAAGCGTAAAATTTTGATGTTTTTAACATTTCTTTAGGCTTAAATTCATCTATACTACTAGCTGTATTATTGATATATTGATTTTTATCTTTATTAGGAAATTTTAAAAATAAAGATAAAAATGTTAAAATTATAGAAAATAAAATTCCTAAAATTTTAAAAGTTGAAAGAACTCCAAATTTAATTATTAATTCTCCTGCTATAGGAGCTGTTAAAAAAGGTGAAAGTCCAAAACCTAGTAGTGTTAAACCAACAGCAAATCCTTTTTTTTCAGAAAACCATTCTGTTACAACAGCGATAGGAATGCCATAAACAATTCCAACACCAATTCCACCTAGAAAACCATAAGTTAAAATAATAAATTCAATACTTTTTGCAAAACCAGCTAAAATCCAAGCTAGTCCAATTAAAACAGATCCTAATATAGATAAAAATTTAGGATTTATTTTTTTTATAAATAACCCTGTGATAGGCATACTAAATGCATAGAAAAATAAAAAAACTGTGTAAGGCATTCCTGACATCATTGATGAGACGTGTTTTCCAGTAATTTCTTCTAAAACTTCAACCAGAGGTCCTTGAAAAACTCCCCAAGAATAAATAGTACCCATACATAAAAACATAACTAAACCAGTAATAATATAAAATTCTCTTTTCTTCATAAACCTCCTAATTTTTGAACTATGATTCAATATAGAATACTACATTTTTCAAAAAAATAAAAGTTTTTTTTATATTTTTGATAGTTGATATGCTAATCTATATTTTATAGAAGGTAAAATTTAAAGAAAACTCTATTTAAAATGTATTTATTCTAATTCTATAGTTTTAATTAATTCTTCAGTTGCTTCATCAATATAAAGATCATCTAAGATAACTTCGGCCCATGAATATTTTTTTGACATCTCCTTTAGTAGGACAATAGACAGAGCTCTCACCATATCAACTTCACTCCACATAGAGTTACTTAAAAATCTAAAATCGTTCTCTTTAGCTTTTTTTATTCTCTCTAACTTATCGTTACACTCATCACAGATAAAGATACATCTTTCTACCTCTGGCTCCTCTTTAACTGGAGGAACTTCGAAAACACTTAAGCTTACACCTATAGCTTCACAAAGCTCACATTTTGACTTAGCCCTTCTTGTAAGTTCTCTACCAAAACTATTTACTTTATTTTTTCTTTCTATATGTTGATCATAACCTTTTGCCATTTTAACTCTCCTTTATTTTAATTCTATAGATTGATGGTAACATAATTCAAAAAAAAATCCAATCAAATTGTGATTGGATTAAAAATTTTTAAAATAGTTTTTATATTTCCTTTTTAAGTGTAACTAACCAAAGTTGGCTAGTTTCTGTATTTTTTTTAATTTACAACTTTTGAAAAAGTTGGTAAATAAATTTAAATTACTGGTTTTTAGGTGTAGATTTTATAAAATAATTTGTTAATACTGATCCCAAGTTTTTATTAAACAGAAGATTCCAAGTTATAAAGCAAAGAGTTTCAGAAAATAAAGGACTTAGCCAAACTCCAGTTAATCCCCAAAAATGGCTTCCTATAAAGATTGTTATTGGAAAAAATATAATTGACCTTAAAAAAGATATAATATTTGAGTTTTTAGGATTATTTATAGCTTGATAATATCCTGATTGAATAACATTGATTCCTATAACAAAAAATGAAAGATTAAATAAAGTGAGACCAATATAAGTTTCATTTAAAATACTTCCATCTTTAGTAAATAGTTTAACAATGTCATATCCATAAAAATATGAAATAGCAAAATAAATAAAGTTAATAACTATAGAAGATACAATTGTGAATTTATAAAATTTAAAAACATTTTCATAACTTTTAGCTCCATGGTTGAAACTAAATAATGGTTGAACTCCAAAAGATAAACCAAGTAAAAGCATATAAACAATTGTAGTTAGATAGTTTATTATTCCAAATGAAGCTAGTTGACTTTCATTTCCAACTTTAGAAATAGCTATATTCATACAAAATACCATTATTGAAAAGGTGATTTCCATAAAAAAAGATGGAAAACCTAGCGTAATAAATCGTAATATATTTTCTTGATGAAGTTTAGTTTTACCAAAAGACAAGTGCCCTTTTTTAAACAAAAAATGTAGTAGTATAATTAGAACAGTTAAAATCTGTCCAAGCCCTGTAGCTATAGCAGCTCCCTTTATTCCCCATTTAAAAATAAAAATAAATACATAATCCAGAGCAATATTTAAAAAAGCACCAGAAACAGTTGCAATCATGGCAAGCTTTGGATTTCCATCATTTCTTATAAAGCTACTTAAAGATATTCCTAGGATATTTGGAATACAAAACATAACATAATATTTTAGATAAGTATTAGCTTCCTCTAAAACATTTCCATTAGCTCCTAAAAGTATAACTATCTTTTTTGAAAAAACAACAAATATGAAACTCATAAAAAAGCTTAAAATTAATAGAACTATAAAAGCTTCTCTAAAGATGTGAACACCTTTTGCTATGTCTTTTTTTCCAAAACTTTCAGAAATAAGAGTTCCACCTCCAACAGCAAACATTGTGGCCATTCCAAAAAAGAAAATTGATACAGGTACTACTAAATTAACAGCGGCAAGAGCTAAGTTTCCGACACCTTGACCTACAAAGATTCCATCAATAATTACATAAAGTGATGATACAAACATCGCAAATACAGATGGAACAGCATAATTAATAAATTTTTTTAACATTTCACTTCCTCCTTTACTAGAGAATAGTATATACTCTATTGTAACTATAGAGTCAAAAAAATTTGGAGGAAAAAATGATATTTTCAATAGGAGAAACATCTAAATTAACAAAAATTTCTATTCAAACCCTTCGTCACTATGATAAAGAGGGACTTTTAAAGCCAATTTATGTTGATGAAGAGACGAAATATAGATATTATTCAATAGATCAATTTTTACAAATAGATTTTATAAAGAGGTGTAAGTCTTTAGGATTTTCTTTAGAAAAAATAAAACAGATTTTATATGAAGGGAATAATTTAGAAAATATTTTAAAGTCAATTGTATTTCAAAAAAATATAATTGAAAAAGAGATTGAAAACTTAAAAAATATAAAATCTAATTTAAATAGATTAGAAAAAACTTTGAGTCACGCAATGAATAGTTTAAATAAACCACCTCAAATGGAAGAGTTAGAATTTTTTATTTTGGGAAGTTCTCAAGGAGAAATAAAAGATAACAATGATATTGAAACACATATAAGAAAAGTATTTAAAAAGATAGATATTTCTTATAATATAAGCGATACTTTTATAATATTAAAGGTGGATGAAAAAAATTATAATTACTATGAAGAGATTATAGTAGCTTCTAAATCTATTAATAGTGAAGAGATTTATAAAAATAAAGGAGTATCTTTATATGTGGAAGGAGCAGCTTTTAAAAACGAAATATACTTTGAAAAAATAAAAAAATTTGAAAGAGATAAGAAGTTGAAAAAATCTGAAATTTTTTATGAAATATATTATATTTCTAAACTAGATAATAAAAATGAAGAATATTCCTTAATAAATATTTTTCATCCTTTTGGCTAACTATAAAAAATAATATTTTCTAAATTTTCTATTATTTAAAAATTATATAATGTTTAAATATTGACATTTTAAATTAATATAGTATACTTAGTACTGAAAAAACATAAATTTAATTTAAAGTAGAAAATATTAAACGAAAATGTAAAGATTTTTATAAAATAGCAGAGATGAGAGAGAGAGCTATTCAGTAAAAAAGATTTTTATCTTTTTTTGAATAGCTCTTTTTTCATAAAAAACAAAATTTAATTTGGGAGGAAATCAAATGAAAAAGGGATTTTTAAAAGTTTTAATGTTGGTTTTAAGCATTTTTTTAGTGGGATGTGGAGGAGAAAAAGAAAAAACAGATGGAGCACAACAAGCTAAAGCTCCTCAAAAAAAGGTTATCAAAATGAGTATGAAGTTTGTTGAAGATGAGCAAACAGCAAAAACTTTTCATCAGGTAGCTAATAAAATAAATGATAGATTAAAAGATAATTTAGAGATACAGGTTTTCACAGGTGGACAACTACCAATTGGAAAGGATAGTATGGAGCAAGTTGTTGGTGGAGCAAACTGGATATCTGTAGATGGAATAAACTTTTTAGGAGATTACGTACCAGATTATAACGCAGTAGTTGGACCTATGTTATATAATAATTTTGATGAATACTTAGCTATGACTAAAAGTGATTTAGTTAAAAATTTAAATGCTGAAGCTGAGAAAAAAGGGATAAAAGTTTTATCACTAGATTATCTATTTGGATTTAGAAGTATGCTGACAGAGAAAGAGATAAAAACTCCAGAGGATTTAAAAGGATTAAAAATTAGAGTTCCAAATAGCCAACTTTATATGTTAACTTTAGAAGCTATGGGAGCAAATCCAACTCCTCTTCCATTTACAGAAGTTTATAGTGGAATTCAACAAAAAGTTGTAGATGGATTAGAGGGATCTTTAATGACAATCTATGGAACTAAAATATATGAGGTTAGAAAACAAGTTTCTTTAACTAATCATCTTTTAGGAGTTTCAGCTGTTACTATTTCAAATAAAGTTTGGAATGAGTTAACTGATGAGCAAAGAAAAGTTATTGAGGAAGAGATTTATAATGGAAGCGTTTATAACACTGATGAAACTGTGAAGTTAGAGAAAGAGTACCAAACTAAATTAGAAGAACTTGGAGTTAAATTTAATGAGGTTGATGCAGTTGCATTTAATAAAGCAATTGAAAATGTATTTAACCAATTTCCAAAATGGACACCAGGAATCTACAATCAAATAATGGATGAATTAAATAAAATTAGAAATAAATAGAATCTGCTAGTTTGGAGGCTTACATGAGTAATGATATTTTAAAAAAATTTAGGGCAATAGAGTTTGAAGCATTACTTGGAAGTATAACAATCAGCATAACTGTAATTCTTGTGATAGTAAATGTATTCCTAAGATATTTCTTAGGAATACAATACTCTTGGATAGAAGAGGTTTCTGTTGGTTGCTTTATATGGACAGTTTATTTAGGAGCAACAGCAAGTTATAGAAAAAGAGGACTTATAGGAGTAGATGCTGTAACAAAAATACTACCTCTAAAAGGGAGACGAATATTAAGAGTTATAACAAATACTCTACTTTTAGTATTATCTGCTTCTATGTTTTATTTAAGTTATAACTATACATCTTCATCTGATAAGATAACTTCAGCTTTAGAAATATCGTATGTTTATATAAATAGTTCTTTGCCAATTTCCTTTGGGTTAATGACAATTTACTCTATCTATTTTTTTATTTACGATATTATTAATTTTAATAATTTAGAAATAGAAGAGCAAGAGGAGCAAGAGGAGTTTGAACAGCAAATAGAGGATGTGATGATGTAATGGAACCATTTATACCAGTTATTATTTTATTTATACTGTTTTTCTTAAATATACCTATTGCTTTTGCTCTTATAGGAGCATCACTATATTATTTTATATTCCAGAATAATATAATGTCTGTTAATATGGTTATTCAACAGTTTGTAACTTCAGTGGAATCATTTCCATATTTGGCAGTTCCATTTTTTATAATGGTTGGTTCTGTTATGAACTTTTCAGGAATTAGTTCTAGTTTAATGAAAATGGCAGAAGTTTTAACAGGGCATATGGTCGGAGGACTAGCACAAGTTAATGTAATATTAAGTGCTATGATGGGTGGAATTTCAGGTTCTGCAAATGCTGATGCAGCTATGCAATCTAAAATCTTAGTTCCAGAGATGGTAAAAAGAAATTTCTCAAAACCATTTTCAGCAGCTGTTACAGCTGCATCATCTTCGGTAAGTCCAGTAATACCTCCAGGAACAAATTTGATAATCTATTCATTAATAGCCAACGTTTCAGTAGCTAAAATGTTTTTAGCAGGATATACACCTGGAATTATGATGACAGTTGCTCTTATGTTTGTAGTGCATATAATTTCTAAGAAAAGAGGATATACTTCAACTAGAGATAAAAGAGCTACAATAAAGGAGATTTTGATTCAGATTAAAGATTCTATATGGGCGTTACTAATTCCTTTTGGAATTATTTTAGGAATGCGTATGGGACTTTTTACTCCAACAGAAGCTGGTGGAGTTGCTGTATTATTCTGTTTTGTAGTTGGAGTTTTTGTATATAAAAAACTAAAATGGGAGCATGTGCCTATTATTTTAAAAGATACGGTTTATGGAACAGGTTCTGTTATGCTTCTTATAATAGGAGCAAAAGTTTTTGGATATTATTTAACGCTAGAAAGAATTCCTCAAATGATAACAAATCTATTAGTTGGATTTACAGATAATAGATACATGTTACTTTTTATAGTTAATCTGCTTTTACTTTTTGTTGGAATGTTTTTAGAAGGAGGGGCAGCACTTGTAATTCTTGCTCCACTTTTAGTACCAGCAGCTTTAAAGGTTGGAATAGATCCAATTCAGTTTGGAGTAATATTAATTGTTAATATTATGATTGGAGGAATAACACCACCTTTTGGCTCAATGATGTTTACAACATGTACTATAGTTGGTGTAAAACTCGATGAGTTTGTAAAAGAGGTATTACCATTTATTTTAGCATTGTTAGTAGTTTTAGCTATCTTAACTTATTCGGAGACAATAGCACTATATATACCAAACCTATTAATGTAATCCATGGAGGTCAGATGAACGTAAAAATATTATTAGCACTTAGTATGGTAGGATTATCTTTAGCGACTTTTTCACAAAATGATAAAAAAATTATAATAGCACATAGAGGAGCAAGTGGTTATTTGCCAGAACATACACTTGAGTCAAAGGCTTTAGCTTTTGGTCAAGGAGCAGATTATTTAGAACAAGATTTGGCTATGACTAAGGATAATAAAGTAATTGTAATACATGATCATTTTTTAGACCAACTTACAGATGTTGCTAAGCAATATCCAAATAGAGCAAGAAAAGATGGTAGATATTATGTAATGGATTTTACTTTAGCTGAAATAAAAGGTTTAAATATGACTGAAAATTTTAAAGTGGAAAATGGTGAGGAAAAATTAGTTTATGAGGGAAGATTCCCTTTATGGAAATCAACATTTAAAATTCATACTTTAGAAGAAGAATTAGAGTTTATTCAAGGGTTAGAAAAAACAGCAGGAAAAAGAATTGGAATATATCCAGAAATTAAAGCTCCTTGGTTACATCATCAAGAGGGAAAAGATATAGCTAAAGAAACTTTACAAATTCTAAAAAAGTATGGTTATACAAGTAAGAATGACCCCATCTATTTCCAAGTTTTTGATTTTAATGAGTTAAAAAGAGTTAAAAATGAACTTATGCCAGAGATGGGAATGGATTTAAAATTAGTTCAGTTAGTTGCATATACTGATTGGAATGAAACTATGGAAAAAAATAAAAAAGGTGAATGGGTAAACTATAATTATGATTGGATGTTTACTCCAGAGGGAGTGGAAGAAGTATCAAAATATGCTGATGGAATAGGTCCAGCATGGTATATGCTAATAGATGGAGATAATTCTAAAAAAGGAGATATAAAAGTAACTCCATTAGTAGAATATATTGGAAAAAATGGATTGGAATTACATCCGTATACAATTAGAAAAGATGCTTTACCAAACTATGTAGACAATATAGATGAGATGTTTGAAATCATATTTAACCAAACTAACTCTACAGGAGTATTTACAGATTTTCCAGATTTAGGAGTTCAGTTTATAGCAAATCAAAATAAATAAATATAAAATGAGGGATAATTATGACTGGGATAGGATTGACAGAGATATTATTTAGATTGACAGTTTCTTCAATATTTGGAGGTTGTATAGGATTAGAAAGAGAGTTAAAAAATAAATCAGCAGGATTTGTAACCTTAATATTGGTATGTTTAGGAGCTACAACGATTGCCCTTTTACAAGAGGAGCTGTTAATAAGGCAAATAAATTTAATATCCTCCCAACCTAACCTCATAGAAAGTTATAAATTAGATATTACAAGACTATCAGCTCAAGTTGTAACAGGAGTGGGATTTATAGGGGGAGGAGCAATAGTTTATTCAAATGATAAGGTTTCAGGAATAACAACAGCAGCTACTTTATGGATAACAGCAGCAATTGGATTAGCAATTGGATATGGATTTGTATTTTTATCTATAGCAGCTTTTTTAATTGTTGTTATAACTTTAATAGTAATGAAAATACTAGAAAGAAAAGTTATAACTATGGTAAGAAATAAAAAAGCAACTAAAAGTAATTTAACAAAAGAGGAGCAAAAATGAAAGATTATAAAGGATACTTATTTGATATAGACGGAACAATAGTTTTAGGTGATGTTTTAATACCGGGAGCTAAAGAAAAAATTGAGGAATTACGAAAATGTGGAAAGAAAATAGGTTTTTATACAAATAATTCCTCTAAAAATCCAAAGAGCTATATCGAAAAATTTACAAAACTGGGAATAGAAACTGAATTGAAAGAGATAATAACTGCAGGGGGAGTATTGGCAGATTATTTAAAAAATAGTTGTAAAGATAAAAAAATATTTATGGTGGGGACAAAGGATTATAAAAATTATTGTAAAGATTTAGAGATTCAAATATTTGATGAAAATGATGATTTTGACTTTTCTGAAATTGATATAGTTGTGGTAACACTTGATTCTGAATTAAACTATAAAAAATTAGAGATTGCTTGTAAACTTTTACATAGAAATGTAGAATATTTAGCAGCAAATGAAGATTTAGTTTATCCTGTAGAGGATGGAGTATTTTTACCAGACTGTAGAGCTATCTGTAATATAATTGAGTTATGTACAAAAAAAATTCCTAAATATTTTGGAAAGCCTAAAAAAGCTATGCTTGATTATGCACTGAGAAATTTAAACTTATTAAAAGATGAAGTAGTAATAGTAGGGGATAGATTATATACTGATATCGCTTCAGGGTATATTAATGGCTGTGACACAATATTAGTTTTAACAGGAGAAGCTAAAAGAGATAGTAAAAGTGTTTATAATCCAACTTATATATTAGATAGTGTAGCTGATATATACTAAAAAAATAATATTTTGAAACTAGGAGTGGAGAATTTTTTTTTAAAAAAGTTCTCCACTGATTTTTTACAAAAAAATTTATTAAAGTCTATTGACTTTTAAAAAATTATAAGTTATATAAAGTATCAAATAAAATGAAAACGTTTTAAAAAAGAGGTAAAAAAATTGAAAATAAATGATGTTGCTAAACTAGCGGAAGTTTCCTTGGCGACAGTTTCGCGAGTTATAAATGGAAAAAAAGTAAAGGAATCTACGAAAATTAAAGTAGAGGCAGCAATAAAAGAACTTAATTATACTCCAAATTTTATGGCGAGTAGTTTACATAAATCTCAACGAAATATGATTTTAATAATTGTTCCAGAACTTTCAAATCCGTACTATTCATCGATTTTACAAGGAATCGAAGTAACAGCTAAAAATTTAGGTTACAATATTATTTTAGGAAGCAGCTATTCATCAGAGAAACAACTTTTAGATTATATCAACCTATTGAATACAAAATTGGTTGATGGAATAATTTTATTGGAAAGGCTTTCAAGAGAGAAAATATCTGAGAAAATAAAAGATGAAAACGTTTTAAAAAAAATAGTACAGTGTAGTGAGTACATTGAAGAAAATAATTTATCTTATATTACAATAGATCATGAAAAAGCAGCCTATGAAGCGATTCATCATCTGCTGTCTATTGGAAAAAAAGAGATATATTTTTTCTCAATGAAAAATAATTACACATATTCGACCTTGAGAAAAAATGGTGTAATAAAAGCTCTTAAAGATAATGGATTAGAGTTAAAAAAAGAGAATGAAATTTTATTAGATAGTTTATCTATACAAGAGGCACAGAAACAAATGGATATAATTTTAAATAATAGAAAAATAGAAAATATTGGAATTTTTACAGTTTCAGATATTATCGCAATTGGAATTTTAAAATCTTTAAATAATAAAAAAATACAGATTCCTAAAAATGTAGCAATTATAGGTTTTGATAATATAGATTTTTCTATGGCGACTAGTCCATCTCTTACGACTATATCTCAACCTGGATACGAGTTGGGAGTTGAATCAGTTAAATGTTTGGTTAGAAAAATAACAGATATAGAGAGTAAACCAGAAAAGATTATTCTTAATCATGAGCTTATAGTTAGAGAAACAACAAACTAAGTTTTATAAAATAGAAGGAGGAGTGATTTTATGAAAAAATTGTTAACATTATTAATTACTCTACTACTTGCTACTACAGTTATTTTTGCCAATACTAGTGAAAAGGTATTGGGAATAGTTATGCCAAATGCAACACATGGATTTTTAGGTGAAAGTATTAAGCATGCTCGAGCTGCCGCTGAAGAGTATGCAAAAGCAAATGGATTTCAGTATAAGTTTCTCACTTCAGCTGAAGCTTCAGAACAAAATAATCAATTAGATACATTGATAAATGAAAAAGTAGATTGTATAGTTTTATGGCCACATAATGGAAACGAACTTAGATCTGGAGCAATGAAAGTTACAGAAGTAGGAATACCTTTAATAGTATATGATCGTTTAATTGATAATTTTACTCCAACTGCTGAAGTTATGGGAGATAATTTTACAATTGGAGAAGAAACAGGAAACTATTTTAATAAATATTTTGCAGAAGATTTAAAAAATGGGAAAGTTAATATAATTGAGTTTAAAGGAGATAACTCAACAGTTCCTCAGCAACGTTCAGATGGATTTGCAAAAACAGCTGATAAAAATATAGTTATATTTCAACAATTTAGTACTGACTGGCAAAGAGCAAAGGCTCAAGAGCAGATGGAAACATTGTTAAATAGTTTAAAGAAAGAGGATGTTGAAAGTATAAAAGGAGTTTTTACTCATGATGACGAAGTTGCACTTGGAGTTTTAGATGCGATTATGAACTACAACGGAAATGCTAAACTAAATATAAAACTTGTAACTGGAGTTAGTGGAAGAAAAGAGAATATAGAAACTTTTGATATTGTTAAGAATGAATTAGGAATAAACCAAGTAACTTATCTATTTTCACCAGCTATGGTTAGAGAAGCTGTAAAAATGGGAGCAGATACTATTGGAGGAAAATCTTATTCAGGATTATATCTAATTCCAACTGAAACTATTGATAACAATAATTATAAAGATTACATGAAAAGTGAGCATTGGAAAACAAGATATCAAAGTGGAATTTAAGAAATAAAAGGGTGAGTGTTAATTATCTCACCCTTATTTTAAAAATTAGGTTGGTGGTAACAATGCTTTTAGAAATGAAAAATATAGTGAAGTATTTTGGACCAGTTCAAGCATTAAAAGGAGTTTCGTTATCTGTAAATAAAGGAGAAATACATGGACTTTTAGGAGAAAATGGTGCTGGAAAATCTACATTGATGAATATTTTAGCAGGAACATTTCTTCCTACAGATGGAGATATTTTTTTTAATGGAAATAAAATAGAAAATTTAAGTACCAAAAAAACTCAAAATTTAGGAATAAGATTTATACATCAGGAACTTAATTTAGTTAATGATTTAAGCGTTTATGAAAATCTATTTTTAGGAGAGGAGTTAATTGATAAATTTGGTTTTTTAAATAAAAAGAAGATGATAAAAAAATCTAAAGAGGTTTTAGAAAGAATGTCTTTAGATATTGATCCTAAAATAGAAGTTAGAGAGCTAGAGACCTCTAGAAAGCAGTTAGTAGAGATTGCAAAAGCTCTACTTTTTGATGCAAAGCTTATAATAATGGATGAACCAACAACAGCACTAACTAATAAGGAGATTGAACATCTTTTTCTATTGATGAAAAAATTGAAAGAACATGGTGTGAGTATGATCTATATCTCGCATAAAATGCCAGAACTTTTTAGTATTTGTGACAGATATACCGTTTTAAGAGATGGAAATTTTATTGAGAGCGGAGAATTTAAAAATATTAATGAGAAAAAAGCTACTGAGTTATTAGTAGGAAAATCTTTAGAAAATGAGATTATAGAAAAACAGAAAGCGTTTGATGAAGTGCTTCTGGAAGTAAAAAACATTTCACTATTAAATAAGTTTAAAGAGATTAGCTTCAACTTAAAAAAAGGAGAGGTTATTGCTGTAACAGGACTTCATGGTGATGGAAGAGATTATTTGGCAGAAGCTTTATATGGAGTTCATAAAATAGAATCTGGAGAAGTCTTTTTAAAAAATAAAAAATTAGATTATAAAAATATTGAAGATACTATAAATAGTGGGATAAGCATGGTTCAAAGAAATAGAAAAGAAAGGTCTATAATAAAGGATATGAGTATTTTAGATAATTTTTCAATTTCAAGATTTGTATCAAAAAATAAATCACTTCTTATCAATGAAAAATTTCAAGTAGAAAGATTTGATTTTAGAAAAAAAGAGATGGGGATTAAACTTGGAAACTGTAATAATACTATCACTTCTCTTTCTGGGGGAAACCAACAAAAAGTTATAATCGGAAGATGTTTGGAGTTAGACACAGATGTAATAATACTTGATAACCCAACTCAAGGAATTGATGTGGGGGCAAAGTTTGAAATTTATAAAATAATAAATACTCTTGCAAAAAATGGAAAGGGAATTATTATTTTTAGCTCAGAATATCCCGAAATAAATAAAGTAGCTGATAGATGCTTAGTAATGTATAAAGGTGAAATCAATAAAGAACTGTCAAGAGAGGAATTTAATGAGTTAACTATAATGCATTTTGCAACTGGAGCTAATATGGAGGAAAAATATGAATAAAAATATTGATATAAAAAAATTTTATTCAGAGTATACTTTTGTATTTTCTTTTTTAGTGCTTATGGTTATTGCAACTATAATCAATCATTCTTTTTTATCATGGACTAATCTATCAACACTTTTGTTACAATCCTCTATAAAAGGGATTATTGCCCTTGGAATGACTTTAGTAATTATATCTGGACAAATTGATTTATCTGTTGGTTCACAAAGTGCTCTTATTGCAGGATTAGGCGTTGTTGTTTTAAACAAAACTGAAAGTGCTATTATCATGTTAATATTTTGTATGATTTTTGGAGCTTTTCTAGGAACAATCAATGGAGTAATAACAACAAAAGGTAAAATAGCTCCCTTTATAGTTACTTTAGCAACAATGAGTGCGTATAGATCTATCATTGTTCAACTTGGACAAGGGGGGCCATTTAATATTAATATGAGTATTCTTATGAGCTTTAGAAAAATAGCCTCTGGAAAAACTCTTGGAATTCCAAATCTTGCAATAATTTTTATTTTGGTTACTATTTGTATGATGATTTTGACAAAGCATACTAAGTTTGGAAGATATGTTTACGCTGTTGGTTCTAACGAACATGCCACTTTCTTAACAGGAGTTAATGTTATAAGAGTGAAAACTTTATGTTTTACTTTAGTTGGATTTTTAACGGGAATCTCATCATTTCTACTTGCATCAAGACTTACATCTATAACTGCTGCTAATGTAGGAATGTCTTTTGAATTAGATGCCATTGCCGCAGTAGCAATTGGTGGAACCTCTATGAGTGGAGGTAGAGGAAAGATAATTGGAACATTTTTAGGAGCAATTATGTTACAAATGATTGAAGGAATATTAATTGCTGCTAGAATTCCACCATTTCTATCGGGATTAGTTAAAGGAGTTATTATAATTCTCGCAGTTATTTTTCAAAGTAGAAAAAATACTGATTAATAATGGAGGTTTAATATGAAGTTAGGATTTTTAACAGGAATTATGGGCGATTTACCATTAAAAGAAAAAATAGAATGGGCTCATAAGATAGGATTTGAAACTCTTGAAGTTTCATGTTGGCCTAAAAGTAATACGAGGGATTATTCTGGAAGTGATATTGATGTAGAAAATTTAACTGAAGAAAAAGCTAAAGAGTTAAAAAGTATATTGGTAAAAAATAAAATGGAGATAGCTACATTAGCATATTATGATAACAACTTAGATCAAAATTTAGATTTGAGAATAAAATATAATAATCATCTTTTAAGCGTCATTGATGCTGCTTCTTTATTGGGAGTAAAAAATGTAGGGACATTTATTGGAAGAGATTTTTCTTTAACAATTGAAGAAAACTTTGATAAGATGGTTAAAGTATTTAAACCAATTTTAGAGTATGCAAAAACAAAAGATGTGAGAATTATTATTGAAAATTGTTCCATGCCTGGTTGGCATAAAGATGGCTGGGCTGGAACAATATCTTACTCTCCAGAACTATGGGATGAGATGTTTAAAAGACTTCCATATGATAATTTTGGATTAAATTTTGACCCTTCGCACCTTATTTGGTTAGGAATTGATTATATTCAAGCATTAAAAAATTTTAAAAATAAAATATTTACAGTTCATGCAAAAGATACAGAGATATTTGAAGATAAAAAAGATTATTACAGTATTTTAGGAAAACAGTTAGGGAGAAAAGATAGCTGGGATTTAGGCTTTTGGAGACATAGAATGCCTGGAAAAGGTGATATTAATTGGAAAAAATTTATAGAAACTTTAAAAGAGATTGATTATAAGGACGAAATAATTATAGAGCATGAGGATCTTGAGTATCAAGATAGCATTGAAAAAGTGAAGGAAGGTCTAGAGATCGGCTACAATTACTTGAGAGATTTAATATAGGAGTGATTATATTATGAAAAAAATAAGAGTTGGAATAATTGGGTGTGGTTCAATAACTGAAAAAAGACATGCTCCTGAATACTTAGATAATCCTAATGTTGAAATAGTTGCATTTTATGACTTAAATGAAAAAAGAGCTCAACTAATGACCGAAAAATTTGGTGGCAAAGTAGCTAAAACTTATATGGAAATATTAGAAGATACTAAAATAGATGCTATAAGTGACTGCACTCCAAATAATATGCACTGTGAAATTTCAACTACAGCTTTGAAATTAGGAAAGCATGTTTTATGTGAAAAGCCAATGTGTAAAACATTAGAAGAAGCACAAAAAATAGTAGAGATTCAAAATAAAACTAATAAAATATTTATGTTAGATCATAATCAAAGATTTACAAAAGCTCATGTAAGAGTTAAAGAACTTATAAAAAATGGAAAATTAGGAAAAATTTTAACTTTTAGAACTACTTTTGGTCATGGTGGTCCTGAATCTTGGAGTGAAAACAAATCGAAAAATACTTGGTTTTTTAAAAAAGATTTATGTGAATTTGGAGTTATAGGTGATTTAGGAGTCCACAAGATAGACTTAATTAGATTTTTAATAGATGATGAATTTGAAAGTGTATCTGCTATGGGAGGAGCTCTAAACAAAACTTTTGAAAATGGAGAAAAAATAGAAGTTTATGATAATTCTATTTGTATTTTAAAAACTAAATCTGGGATTTTAGGAACAGGAACTTTTAGTTGGAGTTACTATGGAGAAGAGGATAATTCAACAATTTTATATTTTGAAAAAGGAATTATAAGAATATATGATAACCCAGAGTATCAAGTTGTAATTATTCATAGTGATGGAGCAGTAGAAAAATTAAAAGTTGAAGCAATCCAAACAAATGAAAAACAAACGAAAACTGGAGTTATAGATAATTTTATAGAGTGTATAATAGAAGGAAAAGAAGCGAGTATTTCAGCTAAAGATGGTTTGGAATCTATGAAAGCAATTTATGCTATTATGAAATCCATTAATGAGAAAAAAGAAATTTTAATCTAAATATTAAGTTAAAACTAAATTTGATTGACAAATAATTTAAAATGAGATATAAAATTATTATAAAACTAAATAAAAGTTTTTAGGTGCTTAGGCATAACAAGGAAGTAGGTGTAAATCCTACACAGCCTCCGCTACTGTAA
>SKEK01000593.1_pt1 | contig 19623 bp, 15 predicted proteins | sample 4826761 | NCBI WGS metagenome assembly SKEK01 (sample SAMN11008811, study PRJNA524170) | human gut metagenome | biome: Human fecal sample; material: Feces; isolation source: fecal sample from pouch patient p32 | host: Homo sapiens | place: Israel: Tel-Aviv | collected 2015-10-13 | reverse complement strand
ATAGATTCTAGGGAGTTATAACATGAGTAATAAAGTAGATTTAAAAAATAATCAATCCAATAAAAAACCTAAACCTGCTGATTATTTAAATATAGCTATATGCAGTTTAATTATGATATTCTTCTTTATATCTATGTTCTTCACAACTAATGGTGGAGTTTCTCAACAAGAAAAAAGGGATTTAGCAACTTTCCCTAAGTTATCTGAATTAACTGCAGAAAAATTCTTTAGTGGAGATTTTTTATCGCAAATAGACGAATTCTATAAAGACAATTTTGTTCATAGACAAGAATTCCTTGCCTTATCAGATAATATCAATACTCTTAAAGGTATCGATAGTGAAATAAAAATGACTGTTGTATCTAACACTACTAGTAATAACTCTGCAAATGCTACACAAAGTAATGCTGATGATGATTCTGATAAAGATATGTATAAAAACGTTGAACAGGTGGGAACATTATTAAGTATTGATGATATAGTTTGTGAAGGTTATGGATTTAATGAACCTACTGTAAATAATTATGCAAAAACAATAAAAAAATATGGTGATACTTTAAATGCAAATGTATATAACATATTAATTCCTACACATGTTGAATTCGCATTACCATCTAAGTATAAAAATTTAGCTTCTGAACAAAAGCCAGTAATTGACTTAGTTAATAGCAGACTTGGTAAAAATGTTACTCCAGTTGATGCTTATTCAATTTTAAAACAACATAAAACTGAATATATATACTTTAGATCAGACCATCACTGGACTCAACTTGGTGCTTATTATGCATATACTAAATTCTGTGAAACAGCAGGTTTAAAACCTTGTAACTTAGATGATTATCCACTTAAAAAAGTAACTGGATTCTTAGGAACATTATATAATGGTTCAAAAGAAAAAAAATTAGCTGATAACCCAGATGTTGTTGAATATAGACCTGTTGGAGGAGATTTAACTGCAACTATTTATCAAAATAGTTCTTTAACAAAAAAATTGGAATACTCTCCTTACTCAGATTATTCTACTGGTTCAAATGCATATGGTACATTCCTTCATGGTGATAACCCCCTTACTATAATCAAAAATCCTGACATTGATAGTAGTAAAAAAGTTGTTGTTATCAAAGAATCTTATGGTAATGCTTTTGCTCCTTTATTAACTCAAAATTATGGAGAAGTATATGTAATAGATCCAAGATATTTTAATGATAATCTTAGTGATTTTGTAGATAAACATAAAATTACAGATGTAATATTTATAAATAATATGATTGCTGTAGGTTCTCAAAATCGTGTAGACGAATTGAATAAATTACTTAAATAGTTTTAAAAAAAGTAGGATGACAAAATCGCCATCCTACTTTTTATTACTAATAAAATTATTTATCTTGCATTTCCCATATATGCAACTACAACTGCACCTTGCGCTGTATGTGCTCCTATTGTTGGACATATATCTTGGATAATTATATCTTCTACACCGTATTTTTGTTTTACTTTTTCCGCGACATACTGGGCATCTTCAATACAATCACCATGAGATATAAATACCTGTTTTAAATTAGATACATCTGTTTTTATCTCTATATTGTCAACTAATGTATGTAAGGCTTTTTTACGCCCTCTTACTTTTCCTATTGCTGCTAATTTTCCTTCATCATCCATATGTAATATTGGTTGTATGTTAAGCATAGTTCCTACCAATGCACTTGCTCTTGAAAGTCTTCCCCCTCGGAATAAATGATTTAAGTCTGATACAGTAAATTCATGTATTACATGTTGTTTATGCATATTTATCCATTTTGCTATTTCATCTATAGTTTTGCCAGCCTTTTTCATTTCTACAGCTTTCATAAGTAGTATTCCTTGACCAACTGTTCCTGATAAAGTATCAATCACTATTATTTTAGACCCCGGTTTTTCTTCCATTAATTTTTCTGCACATATTCTGGCATTATTATAGCTTGAACTCAAACCTGATGAAAAACTTAAATGCAGTATATCATGTCCTTCATTAATTTCTTTTTGGAATTTAGCAATTATATTTATAGGATTTGATGCACTTGTTGTCGGCATTTTTCCTTCTTTTAAAGCCCTATAAAATTCTTTAACAGGCATATCCTCTATCCCTGGAATATATTCCCTATCGTCTATAATATAATATAATGGATGCACTGCTATATTGTTTTCTTTTAAATATGTTTCTGGTAAGTCGTTAGTTGAATCTGTTGAAATAATAAACTCTCTCATTTATATAACCTCCTATTCGAATTTCAAAAATTTAAATAAGTTTCTAAAATTATATTCCTATGTTCAAGCCCCTTGTTTTTTATATTTATAACTATATATTTTTATTCATCCAATTCTTCAATTATATTTTAGCACTATTTGGTAGTAAATAAAAAAGAAATGTTAAAGTAAGTTTTTTTACTTATAATATTTCTTCTTGATAATTATATTGTATGAAAATATTATCTTAAATTAGTTTGACCCATAATATCTAAATCAATTGTTCTTGCTACTTTCCTTCCATCGGAAATTGCCTTGCATACTAAAGATTGTCCACTTCTCATATCACCTGCTGCATAAACGCCTTTTACAGATGTTCTTTTAAATTCATCAGTTTTTACATTTCCTCTTTCATCAAGTTCTACTCCTAAGTCCCCAAGTAATGTTTCGTGTTCTGGATGTAAAAATCCTAATGCAAATAATGCTAAGTCACATTCTATTTCAAAATCAGAATCAGCTATCTCTTCCCTATTTTCATCTAATTTAATTGCATGTAATTTATTAACTATACCAGCCTCACCACTAAACGCTGTAGGTTTAACTGAATATTCCCTTATTCCACCTTCTTCAAATACTGGATTTTTAGTCATTGCTGAAATTTTTCCCCAGAAACTTGCTCCTTTTGAATCTCTCTCACTTTCTGAAGAACGTTGAAGTTGATATACATTTTTTGCACCTTGTCTTATAGCAGTTCCGACACAGTCGTTTGCTGTATCTCCGCCACCTATTACAATTACATTTTTATCCGTAGCTAATATCTCATCTTCATCTACTTCTAAACCTCTATTTCTCTTATTTTGTTGTTTTAAGTAATCCACTGCAAAATGGAGCCCTTTTAGTGAACGTCCTGGAATAGGTAAATCTCTTGCTTGAGTCGCGCCACCAGTTAAAACAATTATATCGTATTCTTTTTTTAATATTTTGGCTGGATAATCTCTTCCTACCCATATATTTGTTTTGAATTTAATTCCCTCTTGTTTTAATAAATCTACTCTTCTATCTACAACCCATTTTTCTAACTTAAAATCTGGTATCCCATAAACCAAAAGTCCACCAATTACATCATCTCTTTCAAATACTGTTACATCATAACCAGCTTTGTTTAATTGATCTGCACAAGCAAGACCAGCAGGACCAGAACCAATAACCGCGACAGTTTTTCCTACTCTTACTAATGGTGGTTTTGCAGTTATCCATCCTTCTTCAAAAGCCTTATTTATAATGCTGAGCTCCATATTCTTACATCCAACAGGTTCTTTTATAGCTCCTAAAACACATGCCTTTTCACATAATCCAGGGCATACAGTTCCTGTAAATTCTGGGAAGTTATTTGTTTGGAGCAATCTGTCTAATGCATCTTTCCATTGTCCTCTATATACTAAGTCATTTATTTCTGGCGCTGCATTTCCAAGCGGACATCCATATTCAGATGTACAAAATGGTACTCCGCAGTCCATGCATCTTGCTGCTTGTATTTTTACTTTTTCATAATTCATAGGTATATATATTTGGTTAAAGTCTTTAATACGTTCTTCTACTGGACGCTTGCTCTGATTCTCACGTTCAAATTCTATAAAACCAGTTTCTTTTCCCATTTTTGTCCCCCCTTATACTGCTTGATATTCACTTATTAGTTTTTTATACATCTTAGGTATAACCCTAACAATATTAAATTTTTCTTTATCCCAATTATCTAATATCATTTTTGATTTTTTACTTTCTGTGTATTCGAAGTGTTTTTCTATCAGATTTCTTAATATTGCTTCATCCTCTGTATCTATTAATTTTTCAATATCTGCACTATTTACTATGCCATGATTTAATTTACCTTTTAGTTGTTTATCTGGATCATATACAAAGACTTTACCACCACTCATACCTGCTGCAAAGTTTCGACCTATATCACCTAATATAACAACTGTTCCTCCAGTCATATATTCACAACCATGATCGCCAACACCTTCAACAACTGCTGTTGCTCCTGAATTTCTGACTGCGAATCTTTCTCCTGTTTTTCCATTAGCATAAAATTCACCACTAGTTGCCCCATATAAAACTGTATTTCCGACTATTATATTTTCATCAGATTTTATAGTACATTCTTTAGGAAGTTTAACTTTTATTTTTGCTCCTGAAAGTCCTTTTCCAACATAGTCATTGCAATCCCCTGTCAAATTAATTGTTATACCCTTCATTCCAAATTCCATAAAACTTTGACCTGTACTACCAGTTAAATTTAAAGTAATTGTATCGTCCGGTAATCCTTCAGCTCCATAACGTTTTGCAATTTTTCCACTTAACATAGTTCCTACTGTACGATTTATATTTTTGATTTTGAAATCACCAGTTACTTTTGTTTTATTTTCTAAACTTGGTTTTGCAAATTCTATTAATTTTAAATCATAAGCAGTATCTATTCCATGATCTTGATTTATAATTTTTCTACCAACTATTCTTTGTGGTAAATTAGGTCTATAAAGTATTGATGAAAAATCTAAATCTTTTGTTTTTTCATTTTTTAAAAGTTTATTTATTTCTAACTTATCAACTCTGCCTATCATTTCATCCATAGTTCTAAATCCAAGCTCGGCCATTATCTCTCTTACTTCTGTGGCAACGAATGTGAAATAATTTATAACATGTTCAACTTTTCCTTTAAATTTTTTTCTAAGCTCTGGATTTTGTGTTGCAACACCCATTGGGCAAGTATTTGAATGACATTTTCTCATCATCATACATCCCATAACTACAAGTGGTGTTGTTGCAAATCCGAATTCTTCAACACCTAAAAGTGCTGCAACTACAACATCTTTACCTGTTCTCATCTGTCCATCAGTTTGTAGGGTAACTCTACTTCTCAAGTTATTCATAAGAAGTACTTGGTGGGCTTCTGAAAGCCCTAATTCCCATGGTCCACCTGTATATTTTATTGATGTATAAGGAGCTGCACCTGTTCCCCCATCGTATCCAGATATCAATATAAGGTCTGCCTTAGCTTTTGCAACTCCTGCTGCTACTGTCCCAACACCAACTTCCGAAACTAGTTTTACTGATATATTAGCTTTTGGGTTTACACTTTTTAAATCATGTATTAATTGTTCTAAATCTTCTATTGAATATATATCATGATGTGGTGGTGGTGATATCAAATCTATTCCTGGTATAGCATGACGAACCTTTCCTATCTTTTCATTTACCTTTGGTCCTGGAAGTCTACCACCTTCACCTGGTTTTGCTCCTTGTGCCATTTTTATTTGTATTTCTTTTGCATTTACTAAATATTCAGCAGTTACTCCAAATCTACCTGATGCAACTTGTTTTGTCGCACTCATTGTTATAGTTTTAAATCTCTTTGAATCTTCTCCACCTTCACCAGTATTTGAACGACCTCCCAAAGTGTTCATTGCTGTTGCTAATGTTTCATGAGCTTCTTTACTAAGTGAACCGAAACTCATAGCACCACTAACAAATCTCTTAACAATCTTTGATACTGGCTCAACTTCATCTACTGATATACTTTCTGATTCCTTAAATTTAAGTAATCCACGAATAGTACATAATTCTTCAGCTTGGTCATTTATCGCTTTAGAAAAATTCTTGAATAATTTATAATCATTTTCTCTAACACTTTTTTGTAAAGTTGTTATAGTATAAGGATTAAACATATGTTTTTCTTCATTTCTTCTATAATTGTATTTTCCACCAAGTTCTAATGTATCTATTGGATTTCTAAGTTTATTATAGGCAATATTGTGTCTTGTCAAAGTTTCTTTTGCTATTATATCAAGTCCTATACCTTCTATTCTTGTTGGAGTTCCAGTAAAGTATTTTTCTACTACATCACTATTTATTCCAATACATTCAAATATCTGTGCACTTCTATAACTCTGTATTGTTGAGATACCCATTTTAGATATTATTTTTAATAATCCATGACAAATAGCTTGATTATAGTTTTCTTTTAAAACTTCTGAACTCTTATGACCGACATATAATTCCTTTTTATCTAATTGGTCTATAGTTTCATAAGCTAAGTAAGGATTGATTGCTGTTGCTCCATATCCTATTAATAATGCAAAATGCATTACTTCTTTTGCCTCACCAGTTTCCAAAATTATATTTACATTTGTTCTTAACTTATTTTTTATTAGATAATGTTGTAATGCACTAGTTGCTAATAATGCTGGTATTGGGGCCTGTTGTTTGTTTATATTTCTATCAGATAAAATTATTACATTGTATCCTTCTAATATTGAATCTTTTGCTCTTTCACATAATAAATCTAATGCCTCAACTAAATCTTTACCGGTTCCTGGTGATCTAAATAACATAGGAATTTTTACGGCCCTAAGACTCTGATTATTTATCTTGCTTATTTTTTCTAAATCTACATCTGATAATATTGGTGTGTCTAATTGTATAAATGTATAATCTTTTTTATCGTTATCAAGCAAGTTTGCCTTTTGTCCGACTATTGTAACTAAACTCATTATAGACTCTTCTCTAATTGGGTCTATAGGTGGATTTGTTACTTGCGCAAATAACTGTTTAAAATAGTTATAAAGTAGTTGCGGCTTTTTAGATAAAACAGCAAGTGGTGTATCGTCTCCCATAGAACCTTGAGGCTCTTTTCCATCTCTGGCCATTTGAGCTAAAACTATTTTTATATCTTCATATGTATATCCAAATGCTTGTTGTCTTTGCAATAAAGTATCTTCATCACCTTTTGGTAAATATGACGGTTGTGGAATTTTATCCAAAGTTAGTTTATTTCTTTTTAGCCAACATTCGTAATCATATTCCTCAAATAATTCTTTTTTAACCTCTTCATCTGGGATTATTCTTCCCTGTTCCAAATCTAGCATAAATATTTTTCCTGGTTCTAAACGACCGCTATATTCAACATTTGCTGGTTCTGTTTCCAATACACCTGTTTCTGATGCCAATATTACAAATCCATCTTTAGTTATTGTATATCTTGATGGTCTAAGTCCATTTCTATCTAACATAGCACCAAGTTGAATCCCATTTGTAAATGCTATGGCCGCTGGTCCATCCCAAGGTTCCATTATTGTTGCATGATAGTTATAATATGCTTTTTCTTTTTCATCCATAAGCTCATTGCCATTCCAAGCTTGTGGAATAAGCATTGTCATAGCTTCTGTTAGTGATTTTCCTGTTGATATTAGAAGTTCAAATGCATTATCAAGAGTTGCAGAATCAGAACAGTTCGGTGTCAATATCGGAAATAGCTCTTCTAATCCATCTTTAAATTTATCTGACTTTAATACTCCCTCTCTTGCATTCATCCAATTTCTATTTCCCATAATAGTATTTATCTCCCCATTATGAGCCAAATATCTGAATGGTTGTGCCAAATCCCAAGTTGGAAATGTATTTGTTGAATAACGTTGATGAATTAAAGACAATGCAGATTTAAAATTCTTGTCGCTCAAATCCTTATAAAAACTTCCTATCTGTCTAGCTAAAAGTAATCCTTTATAAATTATTGTTCTGCTTGATAAACTAGGAATATAGAAATATCCTTTGTTATGCATAGTAGAATTTCTAACTGCTATTTCAGCTTTTTTTCTTACAATAAATAACTTTCTTTCAAACTCTTCTGTTGTATAACTTTCCTTATCTATAAATACTTGTTTGATTAAAGGCTCACTACCTTTTGCTATTTCCCCAATAGCATTACGGTCAACTTCTACATCCCTCCACCCTAAAAGCTTTAGACCTTCTTCTCTTAATATTGTTTCAAAAATTCCTTCACATTCTAAATCTTCATCAGATTCACGAGGGAGAAACATCATCCCGACTGCATATTCTCCTTCACCTGGCAAATCTATATTCAGTTCTTCACATTTCTTTTTAAAAAATTCATGTGGTATTTGAATCATTATGCCTGCACCGTCACCAGTAGTTTCATCACATCCGGTTGCACCCTATGTGATAAGTTCTGCAGAATCATCAATCCTTTTTGAACTATTTCATGTGATTTTTCACCTTTTATACTTGCAATAAAACCTATACCACAATTATCTTTTTCAAATTTAGGATCATACAAACCCTGTTTTTTAGGTAATCCGATGTTTGGAATACTTTGTTTTACTTCCATCATAATTCCTCCCTTAAGTATATTGAATACATCTCTATTTATGAAAATTAATTCCCATCCCAAATTAATAATGTAATTTATATTATAGTTAAGTTTTCAGAATTATGCAATTTTTTAAAAAATTATTTCATTTTTATTTTTTAATATCTCATTTTTTTGTTTTACATAAATACTAATTTTGACGTAATTATTAATTTAAATATGTTTTTATATTGTTTTATTTACTACATTTTTTATATTTTGTTTTATGCATAAAAATAGTGAATATAAAAGAAAATCTATTCAATCTAGTATATTCACTATTTTTATTTAAATACTATATATAATCGTTTCTAATCAATATTAGGCACTTCTTGCTTAAAATATTTTGCACAGATATGTTTTTTATAAGAAAAATAAAGTAATGCAAACATAATAATTATACTGACAGAATAACTGCTATAAATAACCTTCATATCGTGAAAATATCTAAGTAAAACAGAACACCATACAACCCTAAAAATACAATGGGCAAATAATGCTATTATCATAGGTTCAAATGTTTTTTCTATACCACGCAAACTTCCAATGTAAATTTGATTTATAGCATAAAGAACATAAGAAGGAAAAACAATTCTAATACTTTCAAGACCTACTTTTATAACTTGCGGATCATGAGTAAAAAGTCTTAATATATATGGAGCAAAAATATTTAAAACGATTATAAAAATAAGTGAAATATAGACGCTTAATTTGACACTTATATTTATTCCTTCTCTAACCCTTTCGTATTCTTTAGCACCGAAATTTTGACCAATAAATCCAGTAACAGCAAGACCCAAAGAGAATAATGGAAAATATAAAAATCCTTCTACTTTCGAAAATACAGTCATTCCTGCCATAGCTTCTGCTCCAAATGAATTTATGCTAGATTGTATTATTAAAGATGATATACTCATAAAAATTGCTTGTAATCCTGCTGGTATTCCAACCAAAAATATATCTTGTATATATCCTCTATAAATTCTTATTTGTTTTAAATTTATTCTACATTCATCATCTAAGCGCATTATCTTCCACAAAACTAAAAGTGTGGCTAATATCTGTGAAACTAATGTTGCAATAGCTGCTCCTTTGACTCCCCATCCAAAATAAACAATAAATAAAATATCTAAGATTAAGTTTAATACACATGAAAATACCAAAAAGTATAATGGATCTTTTGTGTTTCCAAGTGCTCTAAGAATTGCAGTTCCTATGTTATACAATAATTGAAATGTTATTCCTAAAAAACATATTTTTAGATAGTCTACAGCCAAATAATATACATCTTTCGGTGTTTGAAGTAAATTTATAATTGGTTTCATAAATATAAGACTTCCAATAGTAAAAATTATTCCCAAGACAATGCTTACTGAAAGTGAAGTCGCTATACTTTTTTTAAGTTTGTCATATTCATGTGCTCCAAACTGATTTGCTATAACCGCACTTACCCCCGTCGATAATCCTATAAAAAAATTAACTATAACAGCTATCAAAAGTCCAGTAGAACCAATTGCTGCTAAAGCATCTGTTCCTACATATTGACCTATGATTGCTGTATCTGCTATATTATAAAATTGCTGTAAGATTTGGGATAATAGAATTGGAATAGTGAACATAAATAATTGCTTTGGAATATCACCATAAGTCATATCAACTTGACACTTTGCTTGCATATACAAAACCTCCTTTATACTTAATGTTATTCTAGATAAAGAATATCATTACAGTATAATAAGAAGTATCGTCAAAAATTTATATTATAGGTATAACAAAAGGCACATAACCTTATAACAAAATGTTATCAAGCTATATGCCTTCATCTATAATATTCATTACATATTGGAGAAACTCTTCTCCCTGCGTATTGAGCCTTTTATTTTTAGTTTTTATATATCCAAAATCAAGATAATTTTCATATCCCTTTATAGGTATCATTTTTATTTCATTATCGTTATATGCACCCTTAAACCAGCAACCACCTACATTACATAGTTCCGAAAATTTCAGAAGTTTCACCATAGCATGGTCACTATTTGTTATAATCTGATAATCTAAATAAGTTTGATTCTTTTCACTAGAAACAGAACTACTCAATATATCATTCAAAGTAAAATAGTCTTCTTCAAGCTGAATAAATTTTAATTCTTTTAATTGATTCACCTCTACATATTCTAAATTATATATAGGGCTATTTGGTCCAACCGATAGAATTATATCTGTTTTTGCAAGTATTATAAATTCAAGATTTCGTCTTTCCAACAGTTGTTTAAATGCATTTATTTTATTTTCTGGGACAAACACAAAGCCCATCTGTACTTCTTTATTATCCAGCGCTTTTATAATATTTTCTACTCCGCCTTCTATATATTTAAATTTGATATTTTCATATTTTTTATCATTATAAAATTTAGAAAATAGCTCTGACATCTTGCTACTTGGATTTGTAGCTATTGAAAATAACGACTCCCCTTTATTCTTTTTAGAGTGGTTTATTAGTTCAGCATTTTTTAATATATTTTTAGCATATGCATATATTCTTTCTCCATCCTTTGAAAGTGTTACTCCTCTTGGTGTTCTTTCAAAAAGCTCCATACCTAAATATGATTCTAAGGATTTTATAGTTTTACTAACATGTGGCTGAGATGTATATAAAACTTCTGCAGCCTTACTTAAACTTCCATGTTCTGCACTAACCACAAAATACTGAAGTTGATTTATATTAAGCATCTTTAGTTTCTCCTTCTATTCTATACCTATAAACAGTGCCCATATATTCTTTAGTAATATTCATAATTTGTGCATCTACTTTTTATGTTTTTTATAAAATTCCTTTAGTTCATCTTTTCGGAATTGAGGCAATTCAGATTTTTTTATTCCTAATATTGCTCCTTCCAAGGCCATTAATCTATGAATACATGCTGACTCATCGATTGATTGAATTTTTAGCCATACTTTTTCAGCCCCATAATCCTTTAAATCTTCATATGTGTTTATACCCACTTCATTTAATTGACTTTCAACAACCTTACCTATATTAGGCAACTTTGACAATTCTCCCATACTCTCATCCTTTCTTGCAAAAATTATTAACTAATTAAAATAATTTATCCATTGTAACCTCATATTTAACAGGTTTATATAATTTCAAAACTTCCCAATAAGAATTTTCATCTCTGACATTTGCTAAAAATTCATCAAATTTATCTGATGTGTAATTGAAATGTGAATTATATAATTTGTTAATAACATCGTTAGAATTATAATAAATTTGTATATATATTCTTTCTAAATTCATTTCTCCTCTAACATTCCTTGTTTGAAATTGACGTATTAAAGTACAACAACATAAATCTTTATAAATTAAATCAGTTGGTCTTATACTATATATTATTTCGTCCTCATAACAATTAAATCTTTTGTGTAAAAACTCTTCAAATGAATCTATTAAAATATCTAACTTTATGTTTGTTTCATCAAATCCATTTTTATTTAAGATATCATTAAATATTTTCTTTGCTTGACTAGTTTCATTTATCTTTGCTGGTTTTCCTTCATTATTTAAAAATGATATTGTCTTATATCCATCAATGATTACATTATATTCAAGAAAATAAGACATAATGGCATTCCAAAATATATAAAATATTATTGCTAAGAAAGATACTATACCAATCCTAATCATAAAATCTACTTCCATAAAGTTTAGAAAATAATAGATTAAATAAAAAATCATAAAAAATGATAATAAGTTAATTATTTTTACTACACCTTTAGATTCAACTTCATATACTGTGCCACATTGTTCACATTTTATCCTTACACATTCATTTCCTAGTGTTTTAAGTCTAGTTAATAAATCAATTTTACAATTACATTTACTACAAGATTTCATATAAATCCCCCCTCGTCGACTTAAAATTTTTAATTTCAACTATAATTTTATTATAGCATTGAAAACATTTTCTTGCTTCATATTTAGCCTTTTTATAGATACAAAAAAGATGTCTTTAATAAATTCAATTATAAAAGACATCTTCCTTTATTTTAAAAAATATTTTTATTTAAAATCCTATAAACATTCTTTTAAGATTTCTAATCCTTTATTTATTTCATCTATTGATATTACAAGTGGTGGTAATAATCTTATTACATGTTCCCCTGCAGTTAGTATTAATAATCCTTTTTGTGCAGCCACTTTTTCTATTTCTGATGCGCTACCTTTTATTTCGATACCTATCATTAGGCCCTTACCTCTGACTTCAACTATTTCGTCTAAGCCCCAAGATTTCACTGTATCCATTATATAATCACCTTTTTTAGCTACATCTGCTAAAAATTCTGGTTTAGCTAATTCATCTAAGACAACATTTGCTGCAGCCATAGCTAATGCATTTCCTCCGAATGTTGTTCCGTGATCTCCAGGAACTAATACATCTGATACTTTTTCATCAGCTAATATTCCGCCAACAGGTATACCACCAGCTAAACCTTTTGCCATTGTTACTAAGTCTGGTTTTATATCGAATTCTTGGAATCCAAATAATTTACCTGTTCTACCCATACCTGCTTGAACTTCATCACAAATTACTACTATATCTTTTTCTTGGCAAAGTTTCACTGCTTCTTCTATAAAGTCTTTATCGATTGGATATACTCCACCTTCACCTTGAACTGCTTCAAATATAAATGCACATATTGTTTCATCTTTTAATGCTTCTTTAAATGCTTCTATATCATTTTTTTCTACGTATTTATATCCAGTTGGTAGTGGATAGAAATATTTATGATAAGCTTCTTTTCCTGTAGCCATTAATGATGCCATTGTTCTACCATGGAAAGATTTATTTAAACTTAAAATTGTACCTCTATCTCCTCCATATTTTAAGTCACTATATTTTCTAGCTATTTTCATAGCTCCTTCATTTGCTTCTGTTCCTGAATTACAGAAAAATACTTTGTCATATCCACTTAATGCAATTAATTTAGCCCCAGCTTCTACATGTGGTTGATTGAAGAATATATTTGAGCTGTGAAGTAATTTTGCTGCTTGATATTGTATAGCTTCCACTAAACCTTTATGTCCATATCCTAAAGAAGAAACCCCTATACCACTAGTAAAATCAACATATTTTTTCCCATCTATATCTGTTATAGTTGCACCTTCACCTTTATCCATTACAACAGGAATTTGAGCGTATGTTTTCATAAAGTTCGCATCCCATTTTTCTTGTATATTTTTTACTTTTTGTGTTAATTCCATTTAAATTCTCTCCCTTTTCAATATATTATTTATCTTCCCATAAACTCCTAACTATTCATAAAATACAAATAATTAATCAATTAAAGTTCCTACACCTGCATCTGTAAATAATTCAGTTATAATTGAATGTCTAACTCTACCATCTAATATATGAACTTTTTTAACTCCTTGGTTTAAAGCATCTATACAACTATTTATTTTTGGAATCATACCACCTGTTATAGTTCCATTTTCAAATAGTATTGGTAAATCTTCTTTATATACATGTGATATTAAACTTTCATCCATTGAAGGTTCTTCTAATAAACCTGGTACATCTGTTAAAAGGATATATTTTTCTGCTTTAAGTGCACCAGCTATTGCAGAACCTGCGATATCTCCATTTACATTATAAATATTACCTTCTCTATCAGCCCCCACTGTTGCTATCATAGAAATATATCCAGCATCAAGATTGTCTTTTATTATTTCTGGATTTACCTCAACAATTTTTCCTACATATCCTAAATCTTCTTTTGTAGGTTCACAGATTAGCATGTTTCCATCTATACCACAAAGGCCAACTGCCTTACCGCCTCTTTCATTTATTTTTAATACTAGTTCTTTGTTAACTTTTCCAGCAAGAACCATCTCAACAACTTCCATCGTATCTTCATCTGTATATCTTAAACCATTTATAAATTCACTTTGTATTTTTAATCTGTCTAGCATTTTATTTATTTCTGGTCCTCCGCCATGTACTACAACTATGTTAATTCCAACGTAACTCATAAGAATTATATCTTCCATAACTGCTTCTTTTAATCTTTTGTTTTTCATAGCATTTCCACCGTATTTTATCACCATAGTTTTTCCACTATGCTTTTCAATATATGGAAGCATTTCAATCAACATTTTTGCTTTATCATCATTAAATTTCATAATTATTCATCCCCCATTTCAACCTTATATTATTTCAGTTATATCTCTAACTTCTGTAACTACCATTAATTCTAACGTATTCGTATGTCAAATCGCATCCCCATGCATTTGCTCTCGCATCCCCCATTTGAAGATCTACAATTATAGTTATTTCATCATCTTCAAGTATGCTTCTTGCCTTCTTTTCGTTGAATTTAAGAGGTTCCCCATCTTTACAAACTTCAATATAACCTTTCTTACTTTCAAAGATTATGTCTATTTTATTTGGGTCAAATTCAGAACCTTCGCATCCTATTGCACATAAAATTCTTCCCCAGTTTGCATCTGAACCAAATATAGCTGCCTTAACCATAGTTGATGTTATAACTGCTTTTGACAATCTAGCTGCTGTTTCTTCTGTTTTTGCCCCTTCTACAACACATTCAATTAATTTAGTTGCCCCTTCTCCATCTCTTGCTACCAATTTTGCAAGTTCTGTACATATATAAACTAATGCTTGTAAAAATATATCGTAATTTGCATCTTTTTCAGTAACCTTTTTATTTCCTGCTTTTCCATTTGCCAAAACTATAGCCATATCATTTGTACTTGTTTGACCATCAACACTAATTCTATTAAAACTCTTATTTGTTGCATATCTCAATGCATCTTGTAATAATCCTTGGTCTATATCTATATCTGATGTTATAAATGCAAGAACAGTTCCCATATTTGGATGTATCATTCCTGAGCCTTTAGCCATGCCTCCAACAACTACTTTTTTTCCGTCTATATCAATTGAAACTGTTATTTCTTTTTTAATCATATCAGTTGTCATTATTCCTTCTCTAGCAGCCATATGTCCTCTTTTGCTAAGTTGTTCTGCTAATTTGCCAACATTATTTTCGATTAAGTCTATTTTTAGCGGCTCTCCTATAACACCTGTAGATGCAACTAAAACATCTTCTGGTTTTAAATTTAGAACTTCAGCTGTTGCATCCGCCATTCTAAATGCATGTTCTAACCCTTCTTTTCCATTGAAAGTGTTCGCATTTGCACTGTTTATTATTATTGCCTGTGCCTTTCCATCTTGTATATGTTTGCTTGTAACATATATAGGATTTGCCTTTATTTTATTCTGAGTGAATACTGCAGCTGCGTTACACATTGTATTAGAATATACAAGTGCGATATCTTTTTTCTCTACATTTCTTCTAAGACCTACATGCATCCCAGATGCTGTAAATCCTTTTGCTGCTGTAACGCCCCCCTTAATAATTTCCATCAATATTATCGCCCCCTTATGTTATTTAAAATGCTGTTGCCATTGTGCTTAATCCTTCACATTCATCAAATCCAAGCATTAAATTCATATTTTGTATTGCTTGACCTGCTGAACCTTTAACCATATTATCTATAGTTGAACATATAATTATTTTTGATTTGTTTTCATGTACTGATATAGCACATTTATTTGATAATCTAACATGTTTAACTGTTGCAACTTGACCAAGCGGTAATACATCTACAAATGGTTTATCTTTGTAGAATTCGTCTAGTTCATTTTGTATCTTTTCTATTGTAACACCTTCTGCTTTATCACAATAAATAGTTGATAATATCCCTCTATTCATTGGTGCTAAAATAGGAGTGAATATTATTTCTACTGGTTCTCCTGCTGCATCAGTTAAATTTTGTTCTATTTCTGGTGTATGTCTGTGATTTCCTATTTTATAAGGCACCATATTTTCATTTATTTCTGGGTAATGACTAAGTAATGTAAGTCCTCTTCCTGCTCCAGTTACACCTGATTTTGAATCAGCTACTATGCCCTCTTTTTTGATTAATTTTTCTTTTAATAATGGCATAAGAGGTAATGATATACTAGTTACATAACATCCTGGATTAGCTATAACTTTCGCATTTTTTATTTCATCTTTATAGTGTTCACAAAGACCATAAACTGCTTCTTCATGTAATTTTTTATCTATAAAAGATACGTTATACCATTCTTTGAAAGTTGCCTCATCTTTTAATCTGAAATCAGCTCCTAAATCAACAACTTTTTTACCTTCTTTAACTGCTTGTAATACAAATTCTTCGCTAACACCATGTGGTAAAGCTGTAAATATAAGATCGCTATTTTTTATTACATCTTCATTTTTCATACATTTCATATCATTTCCTATACCTACACTTGGATAAACTTCTGTTATACTTTTATCTACAAAAGAATTTGAACCTATAGCACTTAACTCTACTTGTGGATGTGCATTTAGTAATCTTATTAATTCTACACCTACATAACCTGTAGCTCCGATTATTCCTACTTTAACTTTACTCATTTTTTCAATCCCCTTCTATTATTTTTTATCAAAAAAGCCCCTTGAAATAAATTCAAGAGGCGAAATTCCGCGGTACCACTCTTATTGATGAAATTTCTTATTAATGTGTGATAACTGCAAATCAGATTTAATTATATTAAAAAAGTCTCTTGGCTAAAAACCAAGAGACGAATATACCGCGTTACCACTCTTATTGATAAGAAACTTATCCACTTTACTCTTTTAAGGCAAGATTACCTGTTTCCATACTCTATTCAAGAAACATTCTCAAAAGTTCTCTTCACAATAAGCTTCATTGCTCAGCTTCCACCATCCTAAGCTCTCTATAAATTAGACTTATGTTACTGTCTTTGTCATCGAATTTATCTTATTAATTTCCATATTATGTAAATATGTATTATATATAAAATAATATAAAACTTTTAATATTCTGTCAATAAATTATTTTTATTTTATAAATTAAATTTTTTCTTTAAGTTCCTCTACTGATAAATCGATTAAAGCTTTTATTTTTTTCCTCCTTTCTTTAATATCTTTATTTTCTTCAATTATCTTTTTTCGTGCTAAACCTAAAAGTTCTATGTATTCTCCATAAGATTCATCATATGTTTCTTCTAATTCTCTTTTTATTTTAGCTGATAATGACGGGCTATTTCCCCCTGTCGATATGCTAATGAGTAATTCACCTCGTTTCACATATGATGGTACTGTAAAATTAGAAAGTTTTTTATCATCTACTACATTTACTAATTTTCCATTTTGATTACAATAAACTCCTATTTTATGGTTTATATCTTTATTATTTGTAGCTGCCACTACGACAAACGAATCTTTTATATATTTTTTATCATACTCATCATAAATTATTTCAATTTCATTTTCTATCATTTTAAATTCATCCACAAACTCTTTTGAAACTACAGTCACTTTTTTCCCAAAATCTAAAAAATTTGTAGCCTTCCTATAAGCTACTTTTCCCCCACCGATTATTGTAATTTTCATATTTTCTATATTTAAATTTATTGGATAAAGCATTTTGACTACCTTTCTTTCTATTATTTATTTTTATTAAAAAACTCAATCTAAAAATATTATATCACATCATAAAAAAGACTATTATAAAGTAGACTTCTACTTAATAATAGCCTTTTTTATATTCTAATTTAATTAATTTTTAATTTAATTAGTTTTACCCCTTTATTAGATAGGAAGTTTTCTTCCTTCTTTTTTCCATTGTTTGAATTCAGCAGTTGCAGTTAATAAAGCATCTGTTGAAGAGTTAAGACCTGTTTCACAAGAGTCTTGTATAACACCTATGATGAATCCTACACCAACCATTTGCATTGCTATATCATTTGATATACCGAATAAACTACAAGCTAAAGGTATAAGTAATAAAGAACCTCCAGCTACACCTGAAGCACCACATGCAGATACTGCAGATAATAAACTAAGTATTAATGCTGTTGGTATATCCACTTTAATTCCTAAAGTATGAACAGCTGCTAAAGACAATACTGATATTGTAACTGCTGCACCACCCATGTTTATAGTAGCTCCTAAAGGAATTGATACTGAATAGTTATCTTCGTTTAATCCTAAATTTTTACATAATTCCATGTTAACTGGTATATTTGCTGCTGAACTACGAGTACAAAATGCTGTTATACCACTGTCTTTTAAACATTTAAATACTAATGGATATGGATTTTGTTTTATATTTAAGAATACTATTAATGGATTTATAACTAATGCAACAAATACCATGCATCCTAATAATAAAGCAAGTAATTTACCATAGTCTGAGAAAATTGATGCACCACTTGTAGATACAGAATTATACATTAATCCCATTATACCAAATGGAGCAAAGCTTATAACCCATCTTACTGCTTGTGTTACAGCGTCTGAAATATCAGATAATAATGATTTTGTTTTATCTGAAGATTTTCTTAAAGCTAAGCCAAATACTACCGCCCAAGCTAATATACCTATATAGTTTGCATCTACTATAGATCCAACTGGGTTACTAACTACATTAAGCAATAATGTTTTTAATACTTCACCTATTCCACCTGGCGCTGATGCTCCATCTGCTGCCGCAGCTGCGCCTAAATTAACTGTAACTGGGAATATAAAACTAGCTATAACTGCTACTAAACCAGCAGAAAAAGTAGCTATTAAATATAACCCTATAACTGTACCCATATTACTCTTTTGCCCATCTTTGTGTTGTGCTAAAGCGCCCATAACTAAGAAAAATACCAATATTGGTGCAACTGCTTTTAATGCGCCTACGAATAATTCCCCTAAAAGTCCTATAACTGTAGCTTCCTTAGCAACAAAACCTAATATAGCACCAATTACTAAACCGCAAAGAATACGTTTTACTAAGCTAATGCTATTCCATTTTTCTACAATCGCTTTCATAAGTCCTAATCCCCCTTGTATATTTAACTATGTTTAATATTAATAATACAATATTCTGACAAAAATTTCCACAAATAAATAAAAAGTTCAAATATTCTCATATGTATATATATTTTTTTTATTCAAAATTTTAAATAAATTAATTTTTCTGATTTTTTACTTTCATTTTTTTTGCTTTATTTTGTATTTAAAACTAAAAAACTCTTCCTTATTTAAAAATCTTGAAGGAAGAGTTTCATAATTTTTTATATTAT
>SKEK01000585.1_pt1 | contig 19738 bp, 33 predicted proteins | sample 4826761 | NCBI WGS metagenome assembly SKEK01 (sample SAMN11008811, study PRJNA524170) | human gut metagenome | biome: Human fecal sample; material: Feces; isolation source: fecal sample from pouch patient p32 | host: Homo sapiens | place: Israel: Tel-Aviv | collected 2015-10-13 | reverse complement strand
AAATCTGGCAAAAAAGCGGGTTTTCACCCGTCAGAATCTGGCGGGGATCCGTCAGTAAAATCAAAACATGATCCGTCAGATAAAAAACCTTCTCGTCCGGACGCTTCGCAACCGGACACGCAGACGGCTGAACAGGATTTTTTAACTCGCCATCCTGATGCGGTTGTATTCAGCCCTAAAAAGCGCCAGTGGGGGACGCAGGATGATTTGACCTGCGCACAGTGGCTCTGGAAAAAAATCATCGCCCTGTACGAGCAGGCTGCCGAATGTGACGGCGAGGTGGTTCGTCCCAAAGAACCGAACTGGACAGCCTGGGCAAACGAAATTCGCCTGATGTGTGTGCAGGATGGTCGTACTCACAAACAAATCTGCGAGATGTACAGCCGCGTCAGCCGCGATCCGTTCTGGTGCCGTAACGTGCTCAGCCCGTCGAAGCTGCGGGAAAAATGGGATGAGCTTTCCCTGCGCTTATCGCCGTCCGTAAGCACGTACACCGAAAAACGCGAAGACCCGTACTTCAAATCCAGTTACGACAACGTGGACTACAGCCAGATCCCGGCAGGATTCAGGGGGTGATCATGAGTCTGTTAAATGACGTTCAGAAATTCATTGAAGCCCATCCGGGGTGTACTTCCGGAGACATTGCGGATGCTTTTGCTGGTTACTCACGGCAGCGCGTTCTGCAGTCAGCAAGCAAGTTACGTCAGAGTGGGCGTGTGGCTCACCGTTGTGAAGGAGATACACGCAGACATTTCCCGCGCCTGACTGAGAGAGCGCAGGAGCCGGAACCACAACCAGTTCGTGAAACCAGACCTGTGCGCAAGTTCTATGTCGGCACTAACGACCCCCGGGTGATTTTGTGCCTGACCCGTCAGGCTGAAGAACTGGAGTCAAGGGGCTTATACCGTCGTGCTGCAACCGTGTGGATGGCGGCATTCCGTGAAAGCCACTCCCAGCCAGAACGAAACAATTTTCTGGCGCGTCGTGAGCGGTGCTTACGGAAAAGCAGCAAGCGCGCTGCATCGGGTGAAGAGTGGTATCTGTCAGGGAATTACGTGGGGGCTTAATGAGTAATAAATATTGCCAGTCGCTGGCGGAACTGCGGAACAAACCAGCCCATGAACTGAAGGAAGTGGGCGATCAGTGGCGCACGCCGGATAACATTTTCTGGGGAATTAACACCCTGTTTGGCCCGTTTGTTCTGGATCTGTTCACTGACGGTGATAACGCCAAATGTGCCGCGTATTACACGGCGGAAGACAACGCGCTGGCGCATGACTGGTCAGAACGTCTTGCGGAGCTTAAAGGTGCTGCCTTTGGTAATCCCCCATACAGCCGCGCCAGTCAGCATGAGGGGCAATACATCACAGGCATGCGTTACATCATGAAGCATGCCAGTGCCATGCGTGATAAAGGTGGGCGCTATGTTTTCCTGATCAAAGCTGCCACCAGCGAAGTGTGGTGGCCGGAAGATGCAGATCATATTGCTTTTATTCGCGGGCGTATTGGTTTTGAACTGCCTGCCTGGTTTATCCCGAAGGATGAGAAGCAGGTGCCGACAGGCGCTTTCTTCGCTGGTGCTATTGCTGTTTTCGACAAGACCTGGAAGGGACCGGCAATCAGCTACATCGGGCGCGATGAACTTGAGGCATGTGGTGAGGCCTTTCTGGCGCAGGTTCGCCAGCAGGCAGAAAAACTGGTCAGGGAGATGGCGGCATGACGACGTTAACTCAATGCCAGCAGCAGGTGCTGGATATGCTGATTTCTTATCAGAAAGAACGTGGCTTCCCGCCAACCAATCAGGAGGTGGCAACCATGCTGGGATACCGTTCAGTGAATGCAGCGGTGGAGCATCTTCGCGCACTGGAGAAAAAAGGCGTAATCACGATAAAGCGTGGCGTGGCCCGGGGTATCACTCTTCATACCGCGGTGAAGGACGACGACAGCGAGGCGGTCGGGATTATCCGCGCACTGCTTGCCGGTGAGGAAAACGCCAGGCTGCGTGCAGCCCACTGGTTACATGAGAGGGAGCTGAAAGTATGAAGCTAATACTGCCTTTTCCGCCCAGCGTGAACACGTACTGGCGACACCCCAACAAAGGGGCGTTTGCAGGTAAGAGCCTGATAAGCGAGGCGGGGCGAAAATTCCAGAGCGCGGCGTGTGCAGCAATAGTTGAGCAGTTACATCGTCTGCCGAAACCAACGTCGGCACCTGCTTCAGTGGAGATCGTGTTGTTTCCTCCGGATAACCGGATCCGCGATCTGGACAACTATAACAAGGCGCTGTTTGACGCCCTGACCCACGCGGGTGTGTGGGAAGACGACAGCCAAGTGAAAAGAATGTTGGTGGAGTGGGGACCGGTTATCCCGGAAGGGAAGGTCGAGATCACTATCAGTAAGTACGAGAAACCGGCGGGTGCAGCCGCCTGATTAAGAGGAGAAACGAAGTATGAATAATCTGATGGTCATTGATGGTATTGAAGTTCGTCGTGATGCTTATGGGCGTTACAGCCTGAACGATCTGCACAGGGCTGCCGGTTCTCTGGATAAGCATAAGCCTGCATTCTGGCTCCGCAATGAGCAAACTGAACGTTTAATAAGCGAGTTGCAGATTTGCAACTCGGTCAATATAGAGCCAGTTAACGTTATTCGTGGCGGAAATAACCAGGGGACGTATGTCTGCAAAGAACTGGTGTATGCCTATGCAATGTGGATCAGCCCGTCATTCCATCTGAAGGTGATCCGTACTTTCGACATGGTAACCAGCGCACCGGAAAAATTATCCGGACAGGCTGCTGACAAGATGCAGGCTGGTGTGATTCTGCTGGACTTTATGCGCCGGGAATTAAACCTGTCTAACTCTTCAGTGCTTGGTGCCTGTCAGAAACTCCAGGAGGCTGTTGGCTTACCGAATCTGGCACCGCGCTATGCCATTGATGCTCCTGCTGACGCGCCTGATGGCTCAAGTCGCCCGACACTGTCACTGAGTGCACTGCTGAAACAGTATGGTATCTGCCTGACGGCTAATCAGGCATATCACCAGATGGCGAAGCTGGGGATCGTTGAACAACGCGAACGATACAGCCGTACCGCGATTAACAACATCAAAAAATTCTGGTCGCTGACAGCGAAAGGCTGCATGTTCGGCAAGAATATCACCAGTCCCGCAAATCCGCGCGAGACGCAGCCGCATTTCTTCGAATCCCGATTCCCTGAGCTGTTAAAGCTGCTCGATACCGTTCATTGAGGTGACCGTGAGAGCACTACTGACCCCTGAAGTTGCCCCGCGTATGGGGATCGTATTGTTCAGGCCAGGTTCAGAGTTGATGCCCCTGTTTATGCAGGGGCGTGTCCTGCTGGAGCCTGAGCCGGAACGTTATTCATCTTTCGCCAGTGGTGCAGTTCCGGCGGCATCACAACCGCTGGCGGATGATCCTGCCGTTCGGGCCGTGTTCCGCAATGAGGCTGTGATCCGTCGTGCTGGTGGCGTGGAATGTCTTGAAAGCTGGTTACTTCGTGAAAAAGGCTGCCAGTGGCCTCATTCCGACTGGCACAGCGAGAACATGACCACAATGCGGCACGCGCCGGGCGCAATCCGTCTGTGCTGGCACTGCGATAACCAGCTGCGCGATCAGTTCACGGAACGGCTGGAATCAATGGCAACGGATAACTGTGCCCGCTGGGTGTTATCTGTTGTGCGCCGTGATCTCGGTTTTGATGATAGCCACGTTGTGACAATGCCGGAACTGTGCTGGTGGCTGGTTCGTAATGACCTGGCTGATGCCTTACCGGAAAGTGCAGCCCGTAAGGCACTGAGATTACCGAAGCCTGTTGTGCCGTCTGTCACCCGGGAGAGTGACCTTGTGCCTTCGGTTCCTGCCACCAGCATTATCCAGGATAAAGCGAAAAAGGTGCTGGCGCTGAAAGTGGATCCGGAGTCGCCGGAGTCTTTTATGTTACGCCCAAAACGTCGCCGCTGGGTTAATGAAAAGTACACGCGCTGGGTTAAGACACAGCCGTGTGCATGTTGTGGTAAGCCTGCTGATGATCCCCACCACCTGATAGGTCACGGTCAGGGTGGAATGGGTACTAAAGCGCATGACCTCTTTGTGTTGCCTTTGTGCAGAAAGCATCACGACGAGCTGCATGCGAATACCGTGGCATTTGAAGAGAAGTATGGCTCCCAGCTGGAGCTGATATTTCGTTTTATCGATCATGCGCTGGCAATAGGCGTACTGGCGTAAGTGGAGAACGAGCATGAACCTTGAAGCCTTACCAAAATATTACTCCCCAAAATCTCCAAAATTGAGTGATGACGCACCGGCGACAGGCTCTGGTGGTTTAACAATTACAGATGTGATGGCTGCGCAGGGGATGGTGCAGTCGAAAGCACCACTGGGTTTTGCCTTATTCCTGGCAAAAGTTGGTGTTCAGGATCCTCAGTTTGCGATTGAAGGTCTGCTCAATTACGCGATGGCACTGGATAACCCGACATTGAACAAATTGAGTGAAGAAACCCGGTTACAGATCATCCCTTACCTTGTGAATTTTGCCTTTGCTGATTATTCCAGGTCTGCGGCAAGTAAGGCTCGCTGTGAGCATTGTGCTGGTACTGGATTTCATAATGTATTGCGCGAAGTGGTGAAACACTCCAGAAGCGGGGAATCCATTATCAAGGAAGAGAGGGTGAAGGAACTATGTCAGCATTGTCATGGTAAGGGAGAAGTCAGCACGGCGTGCAGAGGATGTAAGGGTAAAGGTATTGTCCTGGATGAAAAAAGAACCCGGCTTCATGGCACGCCTGTTTATAAGATTTGTGGGCGTTGCAATGGAAACCGGTTTAGTCGTTTACCAACCACACTGGCGCGGCATCATGTCCAGAAGCTGGTACCAGACCTGACGGATTATCAGTGGTACAAAGGATATGCAGATGTCATTGATAAACTGGTGACAAAGTGCTGGCAGGAAGAAGCATATGCTGAGACACAATTGAGGAGAGTGACAAGATAAATGATTTTCGCCGAAGATAGCGACATGATTCTTGCATTTTTTAAAAAATATGGTTAGGGTTCTCCTAACGATGGGCGTTGTGTGTCTACCGTTGATAATCTTCTTGAACCCGCCATCGAGCGGGTTTTTTTGTGCTCAAATTTCGAATAATGATTTGGTTATGCTATGTATTTATTTCCTTACTTACTGAGGGAGTGATGCAATGAGCAATACAAGATGTAGTAATGAAAGTTGCAATAAAGAGTTTATTTATTGGGAGCACAGTGGAGGCTATCCAGGAGGAAAGGATAAAGAGCCAATTATTTGCCCTTACTGTGGCCACACAAACGGTTATGAAATGACCAGTGGATTGATTTCCAGTAAAAAAATAGAAGAACAGTAGTATTCATATCTGTCTAGCCCTGGCATTTGCTGGGGCTTTTTGTTGCCTTCGCCTGATGAATTGACATTGCTTAACCCTCTGTTGTCAGCCATATGCTGGCTTTTTTATTCAAGGCTTGCGGGGAGCATCAACTCCGTGCTTTGTCGTTAAATTAACCCGTGAGCCTGCATTCTGACATTTAACGTCCCGGCCTTTTGTCGGCGGCGAAACATTGGCTATTCATATGCACGAAAAAGAGAGCCTTGCCGGAGCGTTCTGGCTCGTTTTGCTGATCATTGCAGGTTGGGGCGGTCTGGTCCGCTACCTGATAGATGTGAAGCAGAGTAAAGCAACGTGGAGTTGGATAAATGCTCTGGCTCAAATAGTGGTATCAGGATTCACCGGTGTTATTGGTGGCCTGATTAGCATCGAAAGTGGATTCAGTATTTACATGATTCTCGCGACAGCGGGGATTAGCGGTGCGATGGGGTCGGTTGCACTGACGTACTTCTGGGAACGACTGACAGGGGTGAAAAATGCAAAATCTTAATCCTCAGCGTAAAGCTTTCCTCGATATGGTGGCATGGTCAGAAGGAACGGATAACGGGCGACAACCGACACGTAACCACGGTTATGATGTTATTGTCGGTGGAGAACTCTTCACTGATTACTCCGATCACCCTCGCAAGCTTGTCACGCTAAACCCGAAACTCAAATCAACAGCTGCAGGCCGTTATCAACTTCTTTCGCGCTGGTGGGATGCTTACCGCAAGCAGTTAGGGCTGACAGACTTCTCTCCTAAAAGCCAGGATGCTGTTGCATTACAGCAGATTAAAGAGCGTGGCGCTTTACCGATGATTGATCGCGGCGATATTCGTCAGGCTATCGATCGTTGCAGCAATATCTGGGCGTCGTTACCTGGTGCAGGTTACGGTCAGTATGAACATAAAATCGGTGACCTGATTTCCCGGTTTAAAGAGGCTGGTGGGGTGGTAAATGAAGTTGAGCTATAAGCTGGCTATCTCTGCATTCTTCTTTACTGTCATCGGTTCTTTCATCTGGTCTGCCAACCACTACTACAGCAAATATCAGCACGAAAAGAAACGTGCTGATGAGGCTGTACGAAATGCTGAATCTGCAACAGCCATTACCCGTAACGTCCTGCAATCACTGCAAATCGTCAATACAGTTATAGAGGTTAACCAGCATGCAAAACAGCAGATCGCACTGGAGTCACAGAGAACCCAGAAAGATATCAAAGTGGCTGTTGCGGATGATGATTGTGCTGCACGCCTTGTGCCTGCTGCCGCTGCTGAGCGGTTGCGGAAGTACGCGGACAGTTTACGTGAGCACTCCGGCTACAACATTACCGACTAGTCTGACTTCTGAAACACCTGTACCGTTCATACCAAATCCTCTGACGTATGGTGCCAGCCTGGAGCTGAATGTGAGTCTGTTGTCTGCACTGGCTAACTGCAATCGGGATAAAGCTGATATTCGTAAAATAGATGCAGAGAGAACTAACCATTAAGCAATAAAATTGTCAAATTGATCAGTTGTCAAATGAATATACGTTAAAGGTATATGTCGACATAATTTCACCAAGTACCTCAATACATATACTTTTTTTATGAAAATTACTGGGAAATGAACTTAGCTCTTCAAGGTATTGCACATAAGTGCTGATATCACTTGCATCACGTTCAAGGAATTTCACTTGGCCAAAAGAAGGAGTATTAATCCTGGTTCTTTGCTGGATTATATGGATAAAATGTGTAGTTGGTGAAACTATTACTCTTGAAATATCGGAAATGATGTCTTCTTGAACTTGCCGATAAAGTAAATCCTTTGGGTAATGGTGTTTGATCTCGATGGTTGCAACATTGCCATTATGTTCAGACGTTAATATCGACTGGTTATAAAGTGATATGTCAACAGCGCCGATACCGAGTTTTGGATGCTCACTTAAAGCAGTTAGTGTGCTGATTTGATTGAGAATAACAACTAACTCATCACGTATTTGAGTTTCATGTTTGCGATTGTAGAAGTAGCAATTCAGTTCATTTAACTTTTTATGCATCCTATCGTGACTAATTGCTTCGATCAGTAAATCCTGAATCATACTTTTCTCTAGGTAATCCGAACGGTTGTAAGTGACAGTATTGTGCTGGCATGTCATTAGTATGTAAAGGTATTGTGAATGCCAGCAAGATAACGAAGTATCATCGATAGAAAAACTTTACGGCCCACTCGTAAACCGCTTTGTAAATCGGTTCATGGTAAATACTATCGATACTATTCAGATGTGCGATCATCGCCTCCACAGTTGTAGTGGTTGTTTCTAATATTTCGATTATTGCAGGGCGGTCATCATCTTCATCGAAGTATTCGAACAGCAGTACAGGTTTACCATGCCATTCAGCATCTGAGACTCTAAGGTTACAACTACCGCTCAACTCAAAGTGAATTTTGTAATTACATTCTACAGAATGGCCTACGGGGAAAAAGCATAGGGTGTCATCTTTGTTTAAAAGCCATTCCCATTCATAACTATTCATTTGTGCACTCCTGTTCATTGAGTTTCAACAACTATCAACTACATCCAGCGAAGCATAAAAGATCGTTTATGGCAAAACCGGAGTGGAGTGCGATTCGATTCTGAGAAGGATGCCACGTATCGCACGCGAACCATCCAAGAGGATTATGCAATGCCACCACGAACCCCAAAAGCCTGCCGCGTTCGCGGCTGCCCCCATACCACCACTGACTCGTCAGGCTATTGCGAAAGCCACAAAAGCGAAGGCTGGAAGCAATACAAGCCAGGCCAGTCCCGTCATCAGCGCGGCTACGGTTCGAAGTGGGACTGTATCCGCGCGCGTGTCCTGAAGCGTGACAAAGGCCTGTGTCAGCTATGTCTGCGTGCTGGTGTGGTGCGTGAGGCGAAAACCGTTGACCACATCATCTCTAAAGCGCGTGGCGGCACTGATGCCGACAGTAATCTACAGAGCCTGTGTTGGCCGTGTCATAAGGCGAAGACGGCCCGTGAATGGCTGAAGTAAGAACCAGTTCCCACTGCCAGAGGGGAGGGGCGGGTCAAATCCCTGTGACCTGACGTCTTCCGGACTGCCCGCCCCATCGTTTTTTTATACCCGCGAAAAATGAAATTTAACCAGGAGTGCCGCATATGGCTGGAACGGCGGGGCGTTCCGGGCGTCGCCCCAAGCCAACGGCGCGCAAGGCGCTGGCCGGAAACCCCGGCAAGCGAGCCCTGAATAAAGATGAACCTGTTTTTACGCCCATCAAAGGTGTTGAGCCACCGGAGTGGTTCGCTGAAGAAGATCTCCCTCTTGCCACGATCATGTGGCAACTGACAACCAAAGAACTCTGCGGTCAGGGCCTGCTGTGCGTGACTGACCTCGCGGTGCTTGAGCGGTGGTGCGTGGCCTACGAGTTCTGGCGACGTGCCGTGAAAAATATTGCCATACAGGGCAACACCATCACCGGTGCAATGGGCGGCAGGGTCAAAAATCCGGAGCTGACCGCCAAAAAAGAACAGGAGTCCGAGATGAGCAGCACGGGGGCAATGCTCGGACTCGACCCCAGCAGCCGCCAGCGTCTGATTGGCCTGGCGGGGCAGAAGAAAGCCACTAACCCGTTTCTGAAAATCATCGAGTCATGAGCCGGAAATCTTACCCCAACGTAAATGCTGCCAATCAGTATGCCCGTGATGTTGTGCGCGGAAAGATTGTGGCCTGCCAGTTTGTGATTCAGGCCTGCCAGCGCCATCTTGATGACCTGATGGCGGAAAAAAGTAAGTCGTTTCGTTACCGCTTCGACAAGGATCTGGCTGAACGGGCCGCCAAATTTATTCAGCTGTTGCCGCACACCAAGGGTGAGTGGGCATTTAAACGGATGCCCATCACGCTGGAGCCGTGGCAGCTCTTTGTGATCTGCTGCGCGTTTGGCTGGGTCAATAAAGGCTCCCGGCTGCGCCGCTTCCGGGAGGTGTATACCGAAATCCCCCGTAAGAACGGCAAATCGGCAATCTCTGCCGGTGTTGCCCTGTATTGTTTTGCCTGTGATAACGAGTTCGGCGCGGAAGTGTATTCCGGTGCCACGACAGAGAAACAGGCGTGGGAAGTCTTTCGCCCGGCGCGACTGATGTGTAAACGCACACCCATGCTGACGGAAGCGTTCGGGATTGAGGTTAACGCCTCAAACATGAACCGTCCGGAGGATGGGGCGCGGTTTGAACCGCTGATTGGTAACCCCGGTGATGGTTCATCACCCCACTGTGCGGTGGTGGATGAATATCACGAGCACGCCACAGATGCGCTTTACACCACGATGCTTACCGGGATGGGGGCGCGACGTCAGCCACTGATGTGGGCTATCACTACCGCCGGGTACAACATTGAGGGGCCGTGCTACGACAAACGGCGGGAAGTCATCGAGATGCTCAACGGTTCGGTACCCAACGATGAACTGTTCGGGATCATCTATACCGTTGATGAAGGTGACGACTGGACCGACCCGCAGGTGCTGGAAAAAGCCAATCCAAATATTGGCGTGTCGGTTTATCGCGAATTTTTGTTAAGTCAGCAGCAGCGTGCGAAAAATAACGCCCGTCTGGCAAACGTCTTTAAAACAAAACACCTCAATATCTGGGTGTCGGCGCGTTCGGCGTATTTCAACCTGGTGAGCTGGCAGATCTGCGAGGATAAATCACTGACCCTTGAGCAGTTCGAGGGGCAGCCGTGCATTCTGGCCTTTGACCTGGCGCGTAAGCTGGATATGAACAGCATGGCGCGACTTTATACCCGCGAGATTGACGGTAAAACGCATTACTACAGTGTGGCCCCGCGTTTCTGGGTACCATATGACACGGTGTACAGCGTCGAGAAAAATGAAGATCGACGGACAGCCGAACGCTTTCAGAAATGGGTGGAAATGGGCGTTCTGACCGTTACCGATGGTGCGGAGGTGGATTATCGCTACATCCTCGAGGAGGCCAAAGCGGCGAACAAAATCAGCCCGGTCAGTGAGTCACCCATCGACCCCTTCGGGGCGACCGGGTTGTCACATGACCTTGCTGATGAAGACCTGAACCCCATCACTATCATTCAGAACTACACCAACATGTCCGACCCGATGAAAGAGCTGGAAGCGGCAATTGAATCGGGGCGCTTTCATCATGACGGCAATCCCATCATGACCTGGTGTATCGGCAACGTGGTCGGCAAAACCATTCCGGGTAACGATGACGTGGTGAAACCCGTCAAAGAGCAGGCGGAAAACAAAATCGATGGTGCAGTTGCGCTGATTATGGCGGTTGGCAGAGCCATGCTGTACGAGAAAGAAGACACGCTGTCTGACCACATTGAGTCCTACGGGATCCGCTCGCTTTAACTGAGGTAATTATGATCATGCTGATTCTCGCGCCTCTGGTGGGCGTGCTGGGTGCGCTTTTGCTGGCATATGGTGCCTGGCTGATTTATCCCCCGGCGGGTTTTGTTGTTGCCGGGGCGCTGTGCCTGTTCTGGTCGTGGCTGGTGGCGCGATATCTCGATCGTACACAGCTGTCTGTCGGCGGAGGTAAATAGTGTTCTTTTCGGGATTATTTCAACGAAAAAGTGACGCACCGGTGACCACGCCAGCAGAGCTGGCGGATGCTATCGGGTTGTCCTACGACACCTATACCGGAAAGCAGATCAGCAGCCAGCGGGCCATGCGACTGACGGCGGTTTTTTCCTGTGTCAGGGTGCTGGCGGAGTCGGTCGGGATGTTGCCCTGCAACCTGTATCACCTGAACGGCAGCCTGAAGCAGAGAGCCACTGGCGAACGTCTGCATAAGCTGATCTCCACGCATCCCAATGGCTATATGACGCCGCAGGAGTTCTGGGAGCTGGTGGTCACCTGTCTGTGCCTGCGGGGAAACTTTTACGCCTACAAAGTGAAAGCATTTGGCGAAGTGGCTGAACTGCTGCCCGTCGATCCCGGCAGTGTGGTACCGAAGCTTAACAGTAGCTGGGAGCCGGTCTATCAGGTCACATTCCCGGATGGCTCCACGGATGTACTGAGCTAGGAGGATATCTGGCATGTGCGCACGCTGACGCTGGACGGACTGGTGGGGCTGAATCCCATCGCCTATGCCCGCGAGGCAATATCGCTGGCGGCAGCGACCGAAGAGCACGGGGCCAGACTGTTCAGCAATGGCGCGGTGACGTCGGGTGTGTTGCGTACAGAGCAGACGCTGTCAGATCAGGCTTATGAGCGCCTGAAGAAAGATTTTGAGGAGCGTCACACCGGGCTTGGCAATGCTCACCGCCCGATGATCCTTGAGATGGGGCTGGACTGGAAGTCGATGGCGCTGAACGCCGAGGACAGCCAGTTCCTGGAAACCCGCAAGTTTCAGCTTGAAGAAATCTGTCGTCTGTTCCGGGTGCCGTTGCACATGGTGCAGAACACCGATCGCGCCACCTTCAACAATATCGAAGAGCTGGGGCTGGGATTTATCAACTATTCACTGGTGCCGTATCTGACCCGCATCGAACAGCGGATCAACACCGGACTGGTACGAAAAAGTAAGCAGGGCGTTTATTACGCCAAATTTAACGCCGGGGCGTTACTGCGCGGGGATATGAAGTCCCGTTTTGAAGCCTACGCCACCGGGATCAACTGGGGAGTTTACTCTCCCAATGACTGCCGCGACCTGGAAGATATGAATCCGCGTCCCGGTGGTGATGTCTATCTCACACCGATGAACATGACCACGAAACCCTCCGATGGCAGTAAAGCCGGTAAGCAGAAGGATAACGCCAATGCAGACGAAACAACGTCTTGATGTACCGCTGAGTCTGAAATCTGTCAGTGACTCCGGTGAGTTTGAAGGGTATGGCTCCGTCTTTGGTGTAAAGGACAGCCACGATGATGTGGTGATGTCCGGGGCATTTGCTGCTTCCCTGCGGGCGTGGAGTGACAGAAAAGCGTTACCTGCGCTGCTCTGGCAGCACCGCATGGATGAACCCATCGGTGTTTACACCGAAATGAAGGAAGACGATGTCGGGCTTTACGTCAGGGGACGGTTGCTTATTGATGATGATCCCCTCGCAAAACGCGCACATGCACACATGAAGGCCGGTTCGTTAACCGGTCTTTCTATTGGGTACGTCCTGAAAGACTGGGAATACGACCGGAGCAAAGAAGCCTTTCTGCTGAAAGAAATCGACCTCTGGGAAGTCAGCCTGGTGACGTTCCCGTCTAACGACGAGGCGCGGATCAGCGACGTCAAGAACGCACTGGCCCGCGGGGAAATCCCCGAACAGAAAAAAATCGAAAGAGTCCTGCGTGATGTCGGACTCTCCCGTACCCAGGCCAAAGCATTCATGGCCGGGGGCTATGGCGCACTGTCCCTGCGCGACGCTGAGGATGTGGGCTCTGCACTGAATGCACTGAAAAATCTGAACTTCTAATCAGGAGAAATACGATGGCGGTTGATATTAAAGATGTCGAACAGGTCGCGCATGAGCTGCAGCAGAAGTTTGACGACTTCAAAGCAAAGAACGACAAGCGCGTGGATGCGATTGAGCAGGAAAAAGGCAAACTTGCCGGACAGGTGGAAACCCTGAACGGGAAACTCAGCGAGCTGGAAAACCTCAAAAGCGATCTTGAAAAAGAGCTGCTTGAGCTGAAACGTCCGGCAGGTGGAGCGCAAAATAAACTGGCCACCGAGCATAAAGAGGCGTTTGTGGGCTTCCTGCGTAAAGGCCGTGAAGACGGTCTGCGCGATCTGGAGCGTAAGGCATTGCAGGTGGGCACCAATGAAGACGGTGGCTACGCCGTGCCGGAAGAACTGGATCGCAACATTCTTAACCTGCTGAAAGATGAAGTGGTGATGCGTCAGGAAGCCACGGTGATCACCGTTGGCGGTTCCGACTACAAAAAACTGGTGAATCTGGGCGGTACGGCTTCCGGATGGGTGGGGGAAACGGATACGCGATCCCAGACTGCCACCTCCAGACTGGAGCTGATTGAACCTCTCATGGGGGAAATCTACGGCAACCCGCAGGCTACCCAGAAAATGCTGGACGATGCCTTCTTCAACGTGGAGGCCTGGATCAACAGCGAGCTGGCAACCGAATTTGCCGAACAGGAAGAAATTGCCTTTACCTCAGGCGATGGTACCAAGAAGCCGAAAGGGTTCCTGGCGTATGAATCCACCGATGAAACCGATAAGGTCCGGGCGTTCGGCAAACTTCAGCATATTGTATCCGGCGAAGCGACGGGGGTGACCGCAGACGCCATTATCAAACTGATTTACACGCTGCGAAAGGCACACCGCACCGGCGCGAAGTTCATGATGAACAACAACAGCCTGTTTGCCATCCGTTTGCTGAAAGACACCGAGGGTAACTATCTGTGGCGTCCGGGGCTGGAACTGGGGCAGCCGTCCTCTCTGGCGGGTTACGGTATCGCTGAAAACGAACAGATGCCGGATATCGCCGCTGATGCGAAAGCCATTGCATTTGGTAACTTCAAACGGGGTTACACCATCGTTGACCGTATCGGCACCCGCATTCTGCGCGACCCGTACACCAATAAACCGTTTGTCGGTTTTTATACCACCAAGCGCACCGGCGGGATGCTGGTCGATTCGCAGGCCATCAAACTGCTGAAGATTGCAGCGGCGTAATCACTCAGGGGCGCGGAACCGCGCCCCCTGTTCTGACGGGTGAAGAATCATGATCCTGAAACAAGATCTGAAATGGTCACCGGACGGTATGCGTGTTGAGGTCATTCGGGCCGGTGAGTATGACGACGGGGCGCTTCCTGCCCGGGTGCAGGAGATTGCACTTCAGGCCGGGTTAGCAGAGCGCGGAATCAGTGCAAAAAGCAGTAAAGCGGCAAAAGAGAAAAAAGCCACGACCAGTAAAGAGGGCTGAGTATGCTTCTGACAATGGAAGAGATTAAAGCCCAACTCCGGCTGGATGAGGATTTCGATACTGATGACCGCCATCTGCAACTGCTGGCATGTGCGGCACAAAAGCGGACGGAAACGTATCTGAACCGGAAGCTCTATGCACCGGATGAAACCATTCCGGACAGCGATCCGGACGGGCTGCACCTGCCGGATGATATTCGTCTGGGGATGCTGATGCTTATCAGCCATTTTTACGAAAACCGCTCGTCGGTTACGGAAGTGGAGAAACTCGACATGCCGCAGAGTTTTGGCTGGCTTGTCGGCCCGTACAGGTACTTTCCGCAATGAAAATTCGTCAGGCGCAGACCAGCGCAACCTACATTCTGCCGGACCCCGGTGAACTGAATAAACGCGTCCTGATCCGCCTGCGGGTGGATATGCCCGCGGATAACTTTGGCGTGGAGCCTCAATACCCGGTTACGTTCCGGACATGGGCGAAGGTTATCCAGACCAGTGCCACCACCTGGCAGGAAACCGCGCAGACCGGGGACGCCATCACCCATTACATCACCATTCGTTACCGCCGGGGGATCACCGCTGATTATGAGGTGGTCTGCGGTGACAGTGTGTACCGGGTGAAACGTCAGCGCGATCTGAACGGGGCGCGGCGCTTTCTGCTGCTGGAGTGTACGGAGCTGGGCGAATGTAGGCAGAGTCACGGAGGCCACAATGACGACTTCCTTTTTGCACGTTGATTTTCAGCAGCCCGCGGAGATGCGCTTTAACCGCGCCCGTGTCCGGCGGGCGTTTGTCACGATTGGTCAGCGTCATATGCGTGATGCCCGTCGGCTGGTGATGCGCCGTGCGCGGTCGGCACCGGGTGAAAACCCCGGTTATCAGACCGGACGCCTGGCTCGTTCGATTGGTTACATGGTACCCAGAGCCAGTAAACATCGCCCTGGTTTTATGGCACGTATAGCCCCTAACCAGCGTAATGGAGAGGGAAACCGCCGTATCACCGGTGATTTTTATCCGGCTTTTTTGTTCTATGGCGTGAGGCGAGGGGCAAAGCGTCGTCGCAGCCATCATCGTGGTGCATCCGGTGGCAGCGGCTGGCGACTGGCTCCACGTAATAACTTCATGGTGGAAACGCTTGAAAAGAACCGCAGTTGGACACGCTATTTTCTGGCGCGGGAATTGCGTAAATCACTGAAGCCGGAGCGACGACACAGATGAAACTGACGCCTGTTATTGCTGCACTGCGTGCCCGCTGTCCGTATTTTGAAAACCGGGTTGCAGGCGCGGCCCAGTTCAAAAATCTGCCGGAGGTCGGAAAGCTGAAACTCCCGGCGGCGTATGTGGTACCGGGTGATGACTCTCCGGGAGAAAACAAAAGCCAGACCGACTACTGGCAGGAGCTGAAAGAGGGCTTCTCCGTGGTTGTCATACTGAGTAACGGGCGTGATGAGCGCGGTCAGTTTGCCTCGTATGATGTGGTGGACGATGTCCGGCAGATGCTCTTTAAGGCTCTGCTGGGCTGGAACCCGGAAGCGTGCGGTAACCCGATTACCTATGACGGCGGCACGCTGCTGGATCTGAATCGTCATGAGCTGATTTATCAGTTCGATTTTTCGATCATCAGCGAGCTGACCGAAGACGATACCCGCCAGCAGGATGATCTGAACAGTCTGGATGAACTGCAAACGCTGGCGATTGATGTTGATTATCTCGAGCCCGGTAACGGGCCTGACGGCGATATCGAACATCACACCGAAATAACCCTTCCTTCCTGAGGATCCTCATGTTTGTCAAACCTGTTAAAGGGCGGTCAGTTCCTGACCCTGCCCGCGGCGACCTTTTGCCCGCCGAAGGGCGAAATGTTGACGAGAACAACTACTGGCTGCGCCGTGAAGCAGCGGGTGATATCCGGCGCGTGAATAAAAAGGTGAATACCGATGACGATAAGCTTTAACACCATTCCGTCGAATACGCTGGTTCCGTTGTTTTATGCGGAAATGGATAACCAGGCGGCGAATACTGCACAGGACAGCGGGGCATCGTTGCTGATTGGTCACGCCAATAACGGTGCAGAGATTGTTGCCAACAGTCTGGTGCTGATGCCGTCGGCAGACTATGCACGCCAGATTTGTGGTGCGGGAAGTCAGCTGGCGCGTATGGTCGAGGCTTATCGCCAGACCGACCCGTTTGGCGAGCTGTATGTGATTGCCGTTCCGGAAGCCACAGGCGCGGCGGCAACGGTTACGCTGACGGTGACCGGAGCAGCAACCGAAACCGGCACGGTGAATGTTTATGTGGGACGTACCCGCGTGCAGGCACCGGTGACTAACGGCGATAACGTCACGACGATTGCCAGCAGTATCCAGGATGCCATTAATGCCGTTCCGGCCCTGCCGTTTACGGCCTCATCTTCGGCAGGCGTGGTCACACTGACCGCGCGTCATAAGGGGCTTTGCGGGAATGAAATTCCTGTCAGCCTCAATTACTACGGCTTCGGTGGGGGCGAAGTGCTGCCAGCGGGCGTACAGATTGCCGTGGCGACGGGGACCGCCGGAACGGGCGCTCCGGTTCTCACCGGTGCGGTGGCTGCAATGGCGGATGAGCCGTTTGATTATATCGGTCTGCCGTTCAACGACACGGCCTCCGTTAACACGCTGGTGCCAGCCTGGAGAAAGGGCGGCATGACCAGATGCTTACCGCACTTCGTGCGCTGCTGTTAAGCCGCAAGAATCCGTTTGGCGATATCAAATCGGATGGCACTGTGCAAACGGCTCTCGAAAACCTTGGTTTTGGAGAAGGTGCTAACTGGGTTATGTTACCTGGAGGAATGATAATTCAGCGTGTTTATCTTGGATTTCCTATTGGCACTAATGTAAGACATATAACTTTCCCCCGGTCGTTTACAACAACGAACTATTCCATCTCAATTAACTGGAATGATATCGGTACTGTAACAACTGAAACACAATCACCAGCAAATGTGGCGGTTGTTCATCAAACAAAATCATTAACAGGGGCCAGCATCTGGCAGGCAGGTCCCGGGGGATTTAATGTGGATATTATAGCGGTGGGGTATTGATATGTACGTATGGAGCGCTAAATCAAATGGCTTTTTCCCCATATCGGAGAAAGAAAAATTTGAGGCATCAGGTCTGTGGCCTGATGATGGTGTAATAGTCAGTGAGGAAGAACATAAAAAGTTATTTATGGATATTCCACCAGGAAAACAGATTGGAACACTGAATGGAAAACCAGCACTGATAGATATTCCTCAGCCGACCAAAAAGGAATTAATAGCTATTGCTGAAGTTAAAAAATCCCAATTACGGGAAAAAGCTGACAGTGAAATATCCTGGCGTCAGGATGCTGTTGATGCTGATATCGCAACTGATGAAGAAGCTACAACTCTCACCCAATGGAAGAAATACCGTGTGCTGCTGATGCGTGTTGATACGTCAACAGCACCCGATATTGAATGGCCTACGCCTCCGGCAGTTCAGGCCAGATGACATCCGGCGCGGTGCTGGTATCTGTTGCCGTCACCGCGTCAATGTAATCCAGCACGGCGTTAAGTCGGGTTGTTTCTGCCTGAGTCAGTTTCCGTCCGGCCTGTAATTTCAGCTGAATCAGACTAATGGAAGCCATTGCTGCATCAATCAGTGACTGGCGCTGTGCTTCTGCCGCGTCTACTGCGGCACTGTGTTGTGCCTCAGTGTCTGTCACCCATTTCTCACCATCCCATTTATCGTATGGCGTTAACGGTGAAAGCGTGACATAACCGTCTTTGATGGCACCGATATAATCCACTGTAACAGCTGCACCATTTTCTGTTGAGTAAACAGTCTCATTGCGATGGTCTTCTTCATGGCTCCATCCCTTACCCGTAAATACTGCCACTTTTCCCGGAATGTTTTCGCCCGGGTCAATACCAGTGGAACAGGCGGGCATGCTTACACCAGTATTAATATATTCATCAGACCAGCCCGTATATTCATACGTTACTGCATCATAATAAAAACAACGCATATCACCCGGCACTGTAGCCAGTCCATTTTCATCAAAAACAGGTTTCATTATTTAGCCCTCACCAGAAAGTTAAATGCAATATTGCGCGGTCTGACAGCAACAAAATTCACACCATCACCCACAGAGTTACTGGTGAAATTAAATCGTGAAAATCCTGGCTGATTTCCGGCGATGCCATCATGAAAGTTAATTGCGTGTCCCGCACCTTCGCCTATATTCCCGGCAAACTGAGAAAAGTTTGTAGCGTTCTGCCAGCTTAATAATTCGCGACCACCGTCTACACCTCGCCCGTCATCCCAGACACGAATGAAATCACCGCGTACGTCAGGTAATGCCAACGCCGGAAACACTTTCGCCAGCACAGGGTAATCAGTGGCAGAAAATTTCGCCCCGTTGAACTTCAAAAACACCATACTGGACCAGCTGTCGATTACAGTATTTGGCATTGCAGCGGACGCCCAGAAGAACGGAACGCCAATAGCTGGAGCACCTTCTCCCAAACCAACGTTTATGAAAATGCAGAAATAACGAGCAAATGGCATCATCTCCGGTTTTTATTCAGGGGGATGCTCATGCTTATTGGCTATGTACGCGTGTCGACAAATGACCAGAATACGGAATTGCAGCGTAACGCGCTGGAGTGCGCAGGATGTGAGCTGATTTTTGAGGATAAAATCAGCGGCACGAAGTCCGACCGACCGGGACTGAAAAAACTGCTCAGGACATTATCGGAGGGGGATACACTGGTGGTCTGGAAGCTGGACAGGCTGGGGCGTAGTATGCGGCATCTGGTCATTCTGGTTGAGGAACTGCGCGAACGCGGCATTAATTTTCGCAGCCTGACAGATGCTATTGATACCAGCACGCCGATGGGGCGTTTTTTCTTTCATGTGATGGGTGCCCTGGCTGAAATGGAACGAGAACTCATTGTCGAACGGACTCGGGCCGGGCTGGAAGCGGCCAGAGCCAAAGGTCGTATTGGTGGCAGACGTCCGAAGCTCACCGCGAGTGAGTGGGAACAGGCAGGACGGTTGCTGGCTGCGGGTGAATCACGTCAACGCGTGGCGCTGATTTTTGATATTGGCCTGTCCACGCTCTATAAAAAATTCCCCTCATCAGCGGCAAAGAATAAATTGTGTCATCCCTTAGCCAACCGGGACAAATAGCCTGACATCTCGGGCACAACTGAAAATAACACTCACCCATTAACCACGGAGTTAAACGGATGAGTGACTATCATCACGGCGTGCAGGTGCTGGAGATTAACGACGGCACCCGCGTCATTTCCACCGTATCCACGGCCATTGTCGGCATGGTCTGCACGGCCAGCGATGCGGATGCGGAAACCTTCCCCGTCAATAAACCGGTGCTGATTACCAATGTGCAGAGCGCAATTGCAAAGGC
>SKEK01000581.1_pt1 | contig 19866 bp, 20 predicted proteins | sample 4826761 | NCBI WGS metagenome assembly SKEK01 (sample SAMN11008811, study PRJNA524170) | human gut metagenome | biome: Human fecal sample; material: Feces; isolation source: fecal sample from pouch patient p32 | host: Homo sapiens | place: Israel: Tel-Aviv | collected 2015-10-13 | reverse complement strand
CGTACTATTCATTATTTGATCTGCTATTATAAATTATTAATATAGTTGTTTCTTGTTAAAAAACAAATATCCTCCTATATTATTATACAAATTAATATGAACTATTTAATAAGAAAATTTTTTCTGTGAATTATAAATAATTCTAACACTTATAATAAAAAATATACAACAAAATAGTATTTGAATAAAAATTTAGAAAAATTTTAAAAAGTATGATAAATTTTAAATAAATCAATGAAAATATTGCCATAATATGACAATAATGCTACCATTTAATTATGACTGACCCAAAAGTACTTACTAATGGGAAAGAGAATTTAAATTGTATCAATCTGATTGCAAGAGAATATTCTTAGGTAAAAAGATGGTGATATGCAAAAAGTATAGTAGCATGCCTTTGTATATACAGAGGTATTTTTTATAGCACATAGGAAATTATATTCATTTAAAAATTCAAATCATTTTACCGTTTATTCAGTCTAAAAAATTGAACAAATTGGGGGAAAGAAAAATGGGATACAATCCAAAATCATGTAAGGCAGAAGAATTTATAAATCATGAGGAAATTTTAGAGTCATTAGAGTATGCTCAAAAAAACAAGGGGAATAAAGAATTAATAGAAGGAATATTAGATAAGGCTAATAGAGCAAAGGGATTAACTCACAGAGAAGCAGCAGTGCTTTTAGAGTGTGATGATGAAGAATTAACAGATAGAATGTTTAAATTAGCGGAAGATCTTAAAAAGAGATTCTATGGAAATCGTATAGTGATGTTTGCTCCACTTTACCTTTCAAATTACTGCGTAAATGGATGTGTATATTGTCCATATCATGCTAAAAATAAAACTATAGCAAGAAAAAAATTAACACAAGATGAAATAAGAAGAGAAGTAATAGCACTTCAAGATATGGGGCATAAAAGACTTGCACTAGAAGCAGGTGAAGACCCAGTAAACAATCCAATAGAATATATATTAGAATGTATAAATACTATATATAGTATAAAACATAAAAATGGGGCAATTCGTAGGGTAAACGTAAATATAGCTGCAACAACAGTTGAAAATTATAGAAAATTAAAAGAAGCTGGCATAGGTACATATATATTATTCCAAGAAACTTACAACAAAGATTCATATGAAAAACTTCATCCAACAGGGCCTAAACATGACTATGCATATCATACAGAGGCAATGGATAGAGCAATGGAAGGCGGAATAGATGACGTAGGCTTAGGCGTATTATATGGACTTAGTACATATAAATATGAATTAGTCGGAATATTAATGCATGCAGAACACTTAGAAGCAAGATTTGGAGTTGGACCTCATACAATATCTGTTCCAAGACTTAGACCAGCAGATGATATAGACCCAGCTGACTTCCCTGAAGCACTATCAGATGAAATATTCCAAAAAATTGTAGCAATAATACGTTTGGCAGTTCCTTATACAGGAATGATAGTATCTACTAGAGAATCTCAAAAAACTAGAGAAAAAGTATTACATTTAGGAATATCTCAAATAAGTGGTGCATCTTCAACAAGTGTTGGTGGATATGCAGATAGAGAATTAGGTGTAAAAGAAGAAGTAACAAGTGCGCAATTTGATGTAGATGATGATAGAACTTTAGATGAGGTTGTAAATTGGTTATTAAAAATGGGATATATACCAAGTTTCTGTACTGCATGTTATAGAGAAGGTAGAACAGGAGATAGATTCATGTCACTATGTAAGAGTGGACAAATCGCTAACTGTTGCCAACCGAATGCTTTAATGACATTAAAAGAATATCTTGAAGATTATGCAAGTGAGGATACAACAAAAGCTGGAGAAGAGTTAATAGAAAAAGAAGTTAAGAAAATACCAAGAGATAGAACTAGAGAAATCGTTGGAGAAAGATTAGTAAAAATAGAAGAGGGGGAACGCGACTTTAGATTCTAATCTAAATCATAAGTAATATGGAACAAAGTTTAAATAAAAGAGACAGTTTTACTTCTAATCTAGGATTTATTCTATCATGTGTAGGTTCTGCAGTCGGAATGGGAAACATATGGCTATTTCCATATAGAATAGGTCAATATGGTGGAGCAGCTTTTTTAATACCTTATTTAATCTTTATAATACTTTTAGGTTCTACAGGACTAATGGGGGAATTTGCATTTGGTAGAATGATGCAATCAGGTCCTATGGGCGCATTTGATAAAGCATTACAAACTAAAGGTAAAAAAGGTGGAAAAGTATTAGGAGTAATTCCTGTAGTAGGGACATTTATAATAGCAATTGGATATGCAATTGTAGTAGGATGGTTTATACGATTCTTAGTTGGATATATAACAGGAAGTGCATTAACAGTAACAGATTCTGGCATATATTTTGGACAAATAGCAGGCTCATTTGGAAGTGTACCATGGCATTTTCTAGCATTGGCGATAGTATTAATAGTATCATTATTTGGAATATCTTCAGGAATTGAAAAGATAAACAAAGTAATGATGCCAGCATTTTATGTTTTATTTTTAATACTTTTAGTTAGAGTCTGTACATTAGATGGTGCTATGGATGGATTTAAATATCTATGTATACCAAAATGGGAGTTTTTATCTCAACCAAAAACTTGGATATATGCATTAGGACAAGCATTTTTTTCATTATCACTTTCAGGTTCTGGGATGCTTGTATATGGAAGTTACTTAAGAAGAGATAATGATGTAATAGATGGAGCAAGAAAAACAGTATTATTTGATACAATTGCAGCCTTAACAGCAGCACTTGTTATAATACCTTCAGTATTCGCATTCGGTCTAGATCCAGCATCAGGACCACCACTATTATTTATAACATTACCATCAGTATTTAAAGTAATGACTTTTGGTAGAGTATTTGCGATATTATTCTTTATATCATTAATATGTGCATCTATAACTACACTTGTATGTTTATTAGAAGTACCAATTGAAGCTATACAAAATAATTTACATATAGATAGAAAAATAGCTGTAATAGGTGTCTGTATAGTAGCATTTGCTATAGGATTATTTGTAGAAGACGGAAATGTTTTAGGAACATTATTAGATTTCTCATCTATATATATAGCACCACTTGGAGCATTTATCGCTGGTGTTATGTTCTTCTGGGTAATCGGAGTGGATAAGGCAAAAGCAGAAATAGAAACAGGTTCAAGCAAAACATTAGGTTCTTGGTTTAAACCAACAGCTAAATACGTTTATGTATTTATATCTATATTTGTATTTGTAGTCGGAATAATGTTAGGTGGTATTGGGTAAAATCGATATAAATTAAATAATTATTAAAATAGGGCAGTGCTATCAATTAGCATTGCCCTTTTAAGTGAAACAAGATTATCATTATTTAAAATTTCTATTGTGATTAAAGTGACCAGGGTTAGGAATAACGCCTATTGAGCTAACCCATCTATTTGTGTAGTTGAAAAATCCTACGACAAATGATGCTTCTAGTATTTCATGGTCGTTAAATCCAACAGCTCTTAATTTTTCAACTTGGTCTTTGTCAATTTCTCTAGGTTTTGCAGTTGCAAAATAGGCAAAGTCGCAAAGAGCACGTTGTTTGTCTGTTAGTTTAGCAATTCTATAATTATATGTAAGTGTATCTACCCAAGCTGGATTTTTTGTAAGGCCACGTAGTATATCACCATGTGTAGTTAGGCAATATGTGCACCCGTTTGTTGATGATATTACAAGTCCCATCATCTCTTTATCTATAGTACTTAGGTAAGTAGTTTCTTCGTCAAATAGTGATTCTTTTAATTTTAAGAAACCTATGTATTGTTTATCGTTAAGAGGAAGAACTTTAAACAGGTTGTTTATAAAGCCCCAGTTTTCTTGCATAAATTCTACATTTTTATCGAATACTTTTTGATTTTCTGGATCTATTTCATCTTTGTTTGGTTTTTGTAAATTAGATAATTGTTCATCATATTCATAAGACATAATTAGTAACCTCCGAAATTAATTTATTTTAAAATTTAAACTTCATATATTGCAAATACACGTGCTGGGAATCCTGTTGCATTTTTTACTTTTGGGAATGTTGCAAATACGATTGCACCTGTCTCAGGAACAGCATCTAAGTTATTTAAAACTTCTATTTGGAATTTATCTTGAGCAAGAACATAGTGTTCACCTTTAAATGGTACTTGGCTTTTTAATGCTGGTGGATCAGTATCAAAAGGCTCGTGACCTATTGCCCCTATATTACGCTCTTTGAATAAGAATTCAAGAGCATCTAAATGCCATCCAGGATAATGTGATATTTCATCTTCGCCTATATTTAATGATTCTTCTTGACTTGACCATCTTTTTGACCAGTCACTTCTCATTGCAACAAATGCACCTTCTGGAATTTGTCCATGCTCAGCCTCCCAATCTAGAATATCTTGTACTGTTAAAGCATAATCCACATTTTCTGATACTTGTTTAGTTGCATCTATTACACAAAGTGGATAAGCAAATTCAGACACATCTATTTCATCAACTAATCTTCCGCCTGCTACGAAATGTCCTGGAACATCTACGTGAGTTCCGTATTGTCCTGGGAATCTAAATTCGTTTACTTTCATTGGAGCATTGTCAAAATCGAATAGTATTTTATTGTCAAGTGGGTCGAACCCAGGCCAACGAGGAGTATCGCTGCCAAATTCGTGAGTTAAATCAACCCATTTGTATTTTGGAGATTGTAAATCTTTAAGTAAATTCCATAAATTATTGTTCGCCATATCTATAACCACCTTTTGATATTATTTATTATTAAGTAAAAATTATAAAAACTACGAATTCGAGTTATATTTTTTCTAACTTGTTTTGTGATAATAATTGTACTATTATCATTTTGATAGGGCAATATTATAGTCTATTTTTTATATAAAGTTTAATTTATATATTTCATATCAACATAGTATGAAATATATAAATAACTAAATAGCTTGTATTGAAAAGAATTATAAAAAGGCATGAAATATATGTAATTAGGATTTTCATGCCTTTTAAGTTATTAAATTTCTGATATTAATTCATCTATAACTTTTTTTACAGTTTTAATTTTATTTATTTTATAAGCCTCAGCACCACAAAATAAAAGGGCATTATCTATATCACCATTTACCGCATTTATAAGTGCTTGAGATATACAGTAAGGCGTAGATGAAGGATTACATGTTTCCATACAGTTATAGCATTTTTTTATTTTAGGTTTATTTGATTCAAGTTTTTCTAAAAATTTATTGTAAATAGCTCTTCCGGGAAGACCAACTGGACTCTTAACGATTTTTATATCTTCTTTTTTGCATTTGATATATGTATTTTTGAAGGTTATATTTGCATCACATTCTTCTGTTGCTACAAATAAAGTTCCGACTTGTACCCCTGCAGCTCCCATATTTATATATTTTTTCACATCAGAGCTTGTTGAAATACCACCAGCGGCTATTACTGGTATTTCTTTGTCGTATTTTTGGCCATATTCTTTTGTGATTTCTAATATTCTCATAAATTCTCCATCATAATCTATAGAATCTATATCTTTTAAATCATCTCTATGAAATCCTAGATGACCACCAGCTTTTGGTCCTTCAACTACTATCATATCAGCGGTTTTATTATATTTTTTATCCCACATTTTAAGTAATAATTTGCATGCCTTAGCAGAAGATACTATTGGTGCAATTTTAACGTTTGAATTTCCTATAAATTTCGGTAATTTTATAGGAAGTCCAGCACCTGATATTATAATATCAATTCCGGCTTCGATAGCAGTTTTTACATGTTCTTCATAAAAATTCATAGCTACCATAAGATTTATACCTAGAGGTTTGTTATTTGATAATTCTTTTGCTTTTTGTATATGTTTTTTTAATGATTTTAGATTTGTAGAAAGTGGATCTTTATTAAATCCTTCTTCATCATATCCTATATTTATACCTGAAATTACTCCAAGTCCTCCAGCATTACTAACAGCTGATGCAAGATTTTCTCTGGATATTCCAATTCCCATTCCACCTTGAATTACCGGTGTTTTTATAATTAAATCTCCAATTATTAATGGTTTCATAAGTTTCCTCCCTATAGGATATAAAAGGTTTACTAAGATTGAGCTCATTATACTATAAAAAATTATCTAAATAAAGAAAAATATTTTTAATAGATAAATTATAATGTTTTTTAAAAAAACATAAGTTTTTCAAAATTAGTGTTTTCAATATTTTTATATTCTTTGAAAGTTAAGACTATAAAAAATATAGTTGACTTTTTTGTTTGAATGTAATATATTTTGTTCATGATAAATTTTGATAATCAAAATATTTAATATATAAATAATTATAAAAGCAAATATTTTGTGATTAAAAAGAGGGGGTAATAGATGAACAATGTAGTTATAGCTGGTGTTGGAAAATATATTCCATCAAAAATAGTTACTAACAATATGTTAAGTCAGATTGTAGAAACGAGTGATGAATGGATAGTTTCAAGAACTGGTATAAAACAAAGGCATATTACTACAAATGAAAATACATCAGATATAGCATCAAAAGCAGCTTTAAATGCAATTCATGATTCGAATATAGATGTGTGTGACATAGATTTAATAATCGTTGCCACATGCACACCAGATATGTATACACCTGCTACAGCCTGTATAGTTCAGAAAAATATAGGAGCAAAAAATGCATTTGCATTTGATTTAGGTGCTGCATGTTCTGGATTTATATATGGAATTAATGTTGCAAAATCTATAATGGTTTCAAATGATATAAAAAAGGCTTTAGTAATCGGTGCTGAAACTTTATCAAAATCAATTGATTGGAATGATAGATCAACATGTGTTTTATTTGGAGATGGTGCTGGGGCTGTGGTTTTATCACTTAGTGAAAATGAAGGAATTTTAGATGTCATATGTAAATCAAAGGGAATAAAGTGGGAAAATCTCACTATTGGCGCTAAGGATTTAACAAACCCATATATCGATGAAAAAATAAGAATGAATCCATACCTAAATATGAATGGAAGTGAGATTTTTAAATTTGCAACAGTTGAGATAGTAAGTCTAATAAAGCAAATTTTAAGAGATAATGATTTAAGTCTAGAAGATATAGCTTATATAATACCGCACCAGGCGAATGAAAGAATTATTCAATTTGCTGCCAAGAAGTTAGAAATTCCTGTGGATAAATTCTATATAAATATAGATGAATATGGAAATACTTCAGCAGCATCAATACCAATTGCAATAAGCGAAATGAGTGAAAAGAATTTGCTTAAAAAAGGAGATAAATTAATTGCAGTTGGATTTGGGGCAGGGCTTACGTCTGGAGCCTGCTTAATAAAATGGCAAAATAATTAATTTGGGATAATACTCAAAATTAATTTAATAAATTATAAAAAAATAAGGGAATAAAAGATTTACTAAGATTAAAATTAAAAAACAAAAAATTAATATCAAAATTAGGAGGAAAAATTATGTTTGAAAAAATACAAGAAATGATGGTAGAAAGCTTATCTTTAGAAAAGGACGATATAAAATTGGAAAGTACTTTTGAATCTTTAGAAATAGATTCACTAGATGTTTTTGAATTAGTTACTGAGATAGAAGAAGAATTCGATATTGAAATAGAAGATGTTGAAAATCTAAAATCAGTTCAAGATTTAGTTGCATACATAGAAGGAAAAGTTGCAGTTAAGTAGGATTATTGCAAAGTGAAAATTTAATAAATCCAAATAAATCTAACTAGCTATTTAGTTAGATTTATTAAAATATATTAAGAGAGGATTTAACGAGGTTATGAATTGTAATGTGATAACAGAATTATTGAATATAAAATATCCAATAATACAAGGAGGTATGGCATGGATTGCAGATGCATCTCTTGCTGTTGGAGTTAGTGAGGCAGGTGGCCTTGGGATAATAAGTGGTGTTGGACCAACAGAAGTTGTAAGAGCCCAAATTAGAAAAGCAAAGGAGCTAACAGATAAACCATTTGGTGTAAATGTAATGCTTATGCAAGATAATGCAGATGAGATAGCGCACTTAGTATGTGATGAAAAAGTCCCTGTAGTTACAACGGGTGCAGGAAGTCCAGGTAAATATATAGAAATGTGGAAAAGTCACGGAATTAAGGTTATTCCAGTAGTTCCATCAGTAGCGATTGCAAAAAGAATGGAGAAGTTCGGTGCAGATGCCGTGATAGCTGAGGGAATGGAGTCTGGCGGACATATAGGCCAAACGACTACAATGAGTTTAGTTCCACAAGTTGTAGATGCAGTGAATATTCCAGTTATAGCAGCTGGGGGAATTGGGGACGGAAGAGGAATCGCAGCATCATTTATGTTGGGAGCTGTCGGTGTCCAAATGGGAACTCGCTTTTTAGTTTCAAATGAATGTAATGTACATAAAAACTATAAAGAAAAAGTATTAAAAGCTAAAGATATAGAAACAGAAGTGACAGGGACTTCAACTTCTCATCCAGTAAGAGTTCTTAGAAATAAACTAACTAGAGAGTATATAAAAATAGAAAAAAGTAATTCGAATTCTGAAAAACTAGAATCTTTAACTAGAGGTGCTTTAAGAAAAGCAGTTATAGAAGGTGATACAGAAAATGGAAGTGTTATGGCAGGTCAAATAGCGGGACTTGTGAAAAAGGAGCAAAGTTGCAAGGAAATAATAGAAGAGCTAATGACTGAGTTTGATAAATGTATAAATTATAAATAGACAAATAATATAAGTTTTAAATTCAATGCATAAATAAATTACACAAGTTTTATATGGAGGAGATTATGAATGAGAATATAGCATTTCTTTTTCCAGGGCAAGGTTCACAATATGTAGGCATGGGAAAAAGTTTATATGACAATATAGATGAATGTAAAGAAATATTCGATATGGGTGATGAGATTTTAAATATGCCTATGAAAGAGATGATTTTTAATGGTAATGAAGATGATTTAAAAAGAACTAAATATTCACAACCAGCAATCCTACTCACATCGCTTGCATGTGCTAAGGCTGTAGAGCTTAGAGGAATTTCTGCTAAGTATACCTTGGGACTTTCGTTAGGTGAATATGGTGCACTTGTTGATTCTGGTGTGATAAGCTTTGAAGATGGAATTAAACTAATCAAAAAGAGAGCTGAGATAATGGATAGTGCTATAAGCCCAGAAGAAGGAAGTATGGTGGCAGTTTTAAAATTAAGTCCAGAAAAGGTTGAAGAATTGATAAAAAGATCAAGTGAATTTGGATTAGTCGAAGGTACAAATTATAATTGTCCTGGTCAAACAGTAATTTCAGGAGAAGTAAAAGCTTTAGAAGCGAGTGTTAAAATAGCAAAAGAACTTGGTGGAAGGGCACTTCCATTAAAGGTAAGTGGTCCGTTTCACTGTTCGATGTACAAAGATGCAAGTTATAAATTTTATGAAGAAGTAAAAAAAGCAGATATAAATGATTTTAAAAAGGTTGTATATTCAAATGTAAAAGGTGCCCCCTATAAAAAAGACGATGATATAAAAGAGCTACTTAGACAACAAATAATGTCACCAGTTTTATTCGAAAAGAGCATAAGAGATTTAATAAACAAAGGTGTGGACACTTTTATAGAAGTTGGCCCAGGAAAAGCATTAAGTGGATTTGTAAAAAAAATAGATAAATCAGTAAAAATATATAATGTGTGTGATATTGATTCATTAGAAAGCACAATATCAAGTTTGGAATTATAAAGAAATTATACATTAAAGTGGCTTTATAAAACTTATAAAAGCTAAAATGGAGGATTTTATGTTAAAGGGAAAATGTGCTGTAATAACAGGTGCATCAAGAGGAATAGGAAAATGTATAGCTACAAAATTTGCAAAAGAAGGGGCAAATGTAGTTATTAATTATAGAAATAATGAGGAAGAAGCATTAAAAGTTAAAAAAGAATTAGAAGATTTAGGTTCTCAAGTATTAGTAGTAAAAGCAGATGTAAGCGAATTAGAACAAGCAGAAAATCTTATAAAAGAAGCAAAAAAAGAATTTGGAAGAGTTGATATATTAGTAAACAATGCTGGAATAACAAAAGACAATCTTATTATAAGAATGAAAGAAGAAGATTTTGATAGAGTAATAAAAACAAATTTAAAAGGGGCTTTCAACTGTTTAAAAGCAGTGACTCCGATAATGTTAAAGCAAAAATACGGAAAAATAGTAAATATGGCATCTGTAGTAGGTGTGGTTGGAAATCCAGGACAAGTTAATTATTGTGCATCAAAGGCTGGATTAATCGGGATGACAAAATCACTTGCAAAAGAAATAGGAAGCAGAAATATCACAGTTAATGCAATAGCCCCAGGATTTATAGATACAGATATGACCAAGATTTTGAGTGATGATCAAAAGAAAAAAATATTATCACAAATACCATTAAATAAATTTGGAAATGTTGAAGATATAGCAAATGTGGCATTATTTTTAGGCAGTGAAAATTCAAATTATATAACAGGCCAAGTAATTCACGTAGATGGTGGAATGGCTATGTAATTTGAAAAACAGGAGGATTAAATGAAAAATAGAGTAGTTATAACAGGAATGGGGGCTGTAACTCCAATTGGAAATACAGAAACTGAATTTTGGGAAAATGCCAAATCTGGAAAATTAGGAATAGATACAATAAAATCAATCGATACAGAAGGATTAGATGTGAAATTTGCGGGAGAAGTAAAGAACTTAGACATAGAAAAATTTTTAGATAAAAAAGAATGTAGAAGATTAGATAAATTTACTCAATACGCACTGATTGCAAGTATGGAGGCGGTTGAAAATGCAAAATTAGATTTAAATCAAATAGATAAAGACAGATTTGCAGTTATAGTAGGTTCAGGTATTGGTGGATTTAATACTAATGAAAAAGAATTCAAAACGCTACATACTAAAGGGATAAAACGAATATCACCAATGTATATACCAATGACTATAATAAATGCAGCAGCAGCAAACATCGCAATTAAATTTGGGGCTAGAGGAATGTGTACATCAGTAGTAACAGCTTGTGCAACGGGAACTAATAGTATAGGAGATGCATACAGACATATAAAAGATGGTTATGCTGATATAGCTATAACTGGTGGTTGTGAATCATCAATTACACCGATTGCAATTGCAGGGTTTGCAAATATGAGAGCATTATCAACTAGCAAAAATAAAACTAAAGCATCAATTCCATTTGACAAAGATAGAGGAGGATTTGTAATGGGAGAAGGTGCTGGAATATTAGTAATCGAAAGTTTAGAACATGCTAAAAAAAGAGGTGCTAATATACTTGCAGAAATCGTTGGATATGGCTCAACATGTGATGCATATCATATAACTTCTCCATCACCAGAAGGAGTAGCTGCAGCAAATGCGATGAAAGATGCAGTCAAAGAAGCAAATGTAAAAATGAACGATGTTTCATACATAAATGCACATGGGACATCTACTTACTACAATGACTTATATGAAACTAGAGCTATAAAAAATGCTTTCGGAGAAGATGCGAAAAATATACCAATATCATCGACAAAATCAATGATAGGTCATTTATTAGGTGCAGCGGGAGCGGTTGAATCAATAATATGTGTAAGAGCATTAAATGAAGGTTTTATACCTCCAACAATAGGTTATACAGAAAGTGAAGAAGAATTAGATTTGGATTATGTTCCAAACAAAGGAAGATGTGCAGATTTAAAATATGCTCTTAACAATTCACTTGGATTTGGAGGACATAATGCATGTCTATTATTTAAAAAGTGGGATTAATCGGAGGACACTATGAATTTTAATGAAGTAAAAGAATTAATTTCTATTTTAGACGATTCAAAATTAGCTTATTTTGAATTGGAGAATGAAGATGGATATATAAAAATAGACAAGAGTATGTCTAGAGATTATGTATCTAATAAAATACAAAATGAAGTTTCAGCAATAGAAAATAAGGAAGAAAAACAACATAACAATACAAGTTCTTCAAAAATAAATATTGAAGAAAATGAAAATATGACGGACAAGTCACAATTAGAAGAAAATATAGATTTTATAAAATCGCCAATAGTTGGTACATTTTATTCAAAATCATCACCTGATGCAGAGTCTTTTGTTCAAAAAGGGGACAAGGTAAGCAAAGGTGATATAGTTTGCATAGTCGAAGCAATGAAATTGATGAATGAAATAAATGCTGAATTTAATTGTGAGATAGTTGAGATTATGGCACAAGAGGGCAAGATGGTCCAATATGGACAAGAATTATTTAAGGTTAAAAAATTATAGGAGAAAATTATGTTAGGAGCAAAAGAAATCAAAGAAATTTTACCACATAGATATCCATTTTTAATGATAGACAGAGTAGAAGAAGTTGAAGAAGGAAAAAGAGCAAAAGGATTTAAAAATATATCTATAAATGAAGAATTTTTCAACGGACATTTTCCAGATTATCCAGTAATGCCAGGAGTTTTGATATTAGAAGCTTTGGCACAAATGGGTGCTATTTGTATTCTTTCAAAAGAAGAATTCAAAGGGAAAATAGGTTTTTTAGTTGGAGCAGATAAAGTAAGATGGAAGCAACAAGTAATGCCTGGGGATAGATTAGATTTAGAAATTGAGATAACAAAATTAAGAGGATCTATAGGAGTTGGAACTGGGTATGCAAGTGTAGATGGAAAGGTAGTTTGCCAAGGTGAAATAATGTTTGCAATTGGGTAGGTGATAAGATGCTAAAGAAAATTTTAATAGCAAATAGAGGAGAAATAGCAGTTAGAATAATACGTGCATGTAGAGAACTTGGTATATCTACAGTTGCGATTTATTCAGAAGCTGATAAATATGCACTTCATACACAGATGGCAGATGAAGCAGTTTGTGTAGGGGGACCGCAAAGTAAAGATAGCTATTTGAATATGACTAATATACTAAGTGCATGTGTGCTTACTGGGTGTGAAGGGATTCATCCAGGGTTTGGTTTTTTATCTGAAAATCCTAAATTTGCAAAGATGTGTGAAGAGTGCAATATAAAATATATAGGACCAGATTATAAGATTATAGAACTTATGGGAAATAAGGCTAAAGCAAGAGAAGTTATGAAAAAAGCAAATGTACCTGTAGTTCCTGGATATGAAGGTGAAATAACTTCAGTTTCACAAGCACTTGAAATAGCAAAGGAAATTGGTTTTCCAGTAATGATAAAGGCAGCTGCTGGCGGTGGTGGAAAAGGAATTAGAATAGTAAATGAAGAAGGTGAATTTGAACATAACTATAACGCTGCAAAGTTAGAATCAAAAGCATGTTTTTCAGATGATAGAATTTATATAGAAAAATTTATACAAAAACCAAGACATATAGAATTTCAAATTTTAGCTGATGAATATGGAAATACAATTCATCTAGGCGAAAGAGAATGTTCACTTCAAAGAAATAATCAAAAAGTGCTAGAAGAAGCACCATCTACTTTTTTAAATCCAAAACTTAGAGAAAAAATGGGAGAGGTTGCAAAATGTGCAGCAAAGGCTGTAAATTATAAAAATGCAGGGACAATAGAATTTCTTGTGGATAAAGATTGCAATTTTTACTTTATGGAAATGAATACTAGAATTCAGGTTGAACATCCTATAACTGAAATGGTTACAGGGGTAGATATAGTTAAGGAACAATTAAAAATAGCATCGGGAAAGAAATTAGATTTGATTCAAGATGATATTTGTATAAGCGGAAATGCGATTGAATGCAGAATAAATGCCGAAGACACAGATAATAATTTTAGACCATCTCCAGGACTTATAAAAGAATTATATATACCATCAGGCCCAGGGGTTAGAGTTGACAGTGCAATTTATTCTGGATATGAAATACCTCCATACTACGACTCAATGATAGGAAAGATGATAACATATGGCGCTACTAGAGATGAAGCAATAATAAAGATGAAAAGAGCGCTAGGAGAATTTGCAATAGGAGGAGTAAAGACAAATATAGATTTTCAATACAGTATATTAAATAATAGAGATTTTGTAAAAGGAAATTATGATACATCATTTATAGCAGAAAAGTTGGTGAGAAATAATGCTTAAAAATTTATTTAGAAAACAAGAATATATAACAGTTAGTAGCAAACCACTAAAAGATAAAGAATTTATACCTAATATACCAAATGGAAAATGGATAAATTGTAAAAAATGTAAGAGTATAATTTATTTAGAAGATCTAAAAAATGATGATTATGTATGCCCTAATTGTAATTACCACTTCAATATATCTGCAAAAGAAAGGATAAATCAAATATTCGATAAAGATAGCTTTATTGAGATGTTTCAAGAAATAAAAGTTACAAATCCATTAGAATTCCCAGGATATGAAGAAAAGTTAAAAAAAGCTGAACAAAAATCTGGTTTAGATGAAGGTGTACTTTGTGGGGTTGGAAATATAAATTCAAAAAAAGTAGCAACTGCAATAATGGATAGTAATTTTATGATGGGAAGTATGGGAAGTGCTGTCGGTGAAAGAATTACAAGAATTATAGAATATGCAACACAAAATAAACTTCCGCTTATTATATTCACTGCTTCTGGAGGAGCTAGAATGCAAGAAGGAATAATTTCACTTATGCAGATGGCAAAAACATCTGCAGCAATAGCAAAACATGATGAAGCAGGACTTTTGTATATAAGTGTAATAACAAATCCAACAACAGGAGGAGTAACCGCTAGTTTTGCAATGCTTGGAGATATAATAATCTCTGAACCAGGAGCAATTTTAGGATTCGCAGGGCGTAGGGTAATTGAAAATACAATAAATCAGAAATTACCAGAAGACTTCCAAAGTGCAGAATTTATGTTAGAAAAGGGATTTGTAGATGATATTGTAGATAGAAAAAATTTAAAAAATTATTTATCAAGAGTACTTAAATTACATGGAATATAAAGAAAAGAATATCTAAAGGTGGTGGTAGATGTTGAAGGATAAAAAGAATGAAGTATGGAATATTGTAGAGATAGCGAGAAATAAAGAAAGACCAAACGTACGATTTTATATAGAAAATATTTTCGATGATTTTATTGAATTCCATGGTGATAGAAATTTTAGAGACGACAAAGCAGTAATAGGTGGAATTGCATCAATAGATAAAATAAGTGTAACAGTAATAGGAGTTAATAAAGGTAAAAATGTAAAAGAAAATGTAGATACAAATTTCGGAATGGTTCATCCAGAAGGATATAGAAAAGCATTAAGACTTATGAAACAAGCTGAAAAATTTAATAGACCTATAATATGTTTTGTCGATACACCAGGTGCATATTGTGGAGTTGGGGCAGAAGAAAGAGGTCAAGGTCAGGCAATTGCACAGAATTTAATGGAAATGAGTAGACTAAAAACACCAATAATATCAATAATAACAGGAGAAGGCGGCAGTGGAGGGGCATTGGGACTTAGTGTATCTGATAAGGTGTATATGCTTAAAAATTCGATTTACTCTATTTTATCTCCAGAAGGATTTGCGACAATTTTATGGAAAGATTCATCAAGAACTAAAGAAGCAGCAGAAGTTATGAAAATAACGGCTTTAGACTTACTTAGTTTGGGAATAATAGATAATATAATAGATGAACCAATAGAAGGTGCACATACAAATCCTTCTTTAGTTTCAGACAACATAAAAAGACTCATAAATTCAGATTTAAATAATTTAATTGATATAAAAAAACAAGATTTATTACAAAAGAGATATAATAAATTTAGACAAATGGGTAACTTTTATGAAGTATAATATCAATTGAAATTATTTCTAAAATTTATTATAATACATTTAAGATTAAAATAAATATGGAGAGAAAATAAAATGGAAAAGAGAGCGGAACGATTAAATTCACTTTTGGTGCAATTATTTAATGATATTTTACATATAGAAGAAAAGGTTTTAAAAAGTTCTGAGATAAAAGATTTATCTATAACAGAGATACACACAATCGATGCAATAGGAACTCAAGGAAACAGAACTATGGGAGAAATTGCCCACGATTTAAGAATAACAGTTGGAACGCTAACATCTGCAATTAATAGACTTATAAAAAAAGGTTATGCTGAAAGATCGAGAACGGAAGAAGATAGGAGAGTTGTGTTAGTAAGTCTAACTGAAAAGGGAAAGCATGCTTATAAAATACATGCAGATTTTCACAAAGAAATGGTACAAGCAACATTAAACTCTTATAACGATGAAGAACAAGAAGTTCTATGTGATGTAATAGAAAAAATAAATATATTTTTTGAGGATAAGTATGAAGGTCTCCAATAGGAGGCTTTTATTTTTTGAAATTAAGAAAAGTTAAGGAATTTAAAATGAAAAAAACATTTTTTCACGATATTATGTATATATGAGAAATAAAATGTAAATTGAGATACAATATAATATATGGGGGATTTTAGTATGAGCAAAAGACAATTAAAATCTATTGATATAGATTTTTTTAAGAAAAACAAGAATATAACTTTTTATCTTATAATGATAGTATTTTTAATTTGTCTATTAATAAGTAAATTAAATTTAAGTTATGGTTCTTCATCAAAATCATATGTAAGTGATAATGTACTTATAAATGGAACAAAAATAGGAAGAGCAGAAGTAATATCAGATAAATTGTTAGAAAAAGGATCTTGTATATCAGCACAGGTAATAAAACCTACAGATGTAGTAATACATCAAACTGCATGTATAGATGTTGATGCAGAACAGATGTATGAGTCATTAAAAAATGCAAATAGCGACCCATATGCGGGAACAAGTTATTCAAAATATAGAAATGCATCGTGGACAATTACTGTAGGATACGATAAAATAATACAAAATATTCCTTTAAATTGGCAAGCATACGCGCAAGGGACACAAGAAGGAAATTTAACTGGAATTTCTATTGAAATATGTATGTACACAAATGCAATGAAACAACAGCAAGCTTATTTAAATGCTATAGAACTATATAAAGTTTTAAAAAATTATCAAAAAGACTTAGGTTTAAAAAAGCATCAAGATTATAATGGCAAGCAATGTCCTGAATGGCTACTTGAAGGTAAATACGGTATGGATTGGGACTGGTTTAAGGAAAAGTGTATGGAATAAAGTATAGTTTTATAGTGTATGGGCAAATTATGAAAATGGAGGCAATATTATGATAAATATAGTCAATTCCTATGATGAAAAAGCAAGGGAATTATATAAGAATTGTGATATCTATTATAATAGAAATATATTTATAGCTAAATCTATTCCTTCAGATAATGAATGTATAAAATCTAGATTACATAGTCATAATGAATACGAATTTTTTATTCCAAACAGCCCAATACCTTTTCTAGTAAATGAAGATAGTATATTCTTTGGAGAAATAGGATATATATACACAGCTAAAAGTAACCAAAAACACGGTATAAAATATAATCTCTCTAACATAGACTATACAAGTATTCTAATAGATACAGATTATCTAAAAAACATAATGCAGGAACTTAAATGTAGTGATAATTTATTTAATCATCCTATATATTTATCTAGGGAATTAAAGTTTTACCTGCATATATTCCAAGATGAATTTAAAAAAGGAGATAAAAAAGACTTAGTTAAACTAGATATGATATCAAATCTTATCTGTAGAGAATTAATTAATGCAAATTATAATCAAGATATCAATCTATTTAAGGAAAAACAAAGTTATCAAAAAGGAATTTATTTAGTTGCGGATTTTATAAATCATAACTATAATAGAGAAATAAAAATAGAAGAAATGGCACAATTAGCAGGTTTATCAAAAAATTATTTTGGTTCTGCATTTAAAAAGGCATTAGGAGAGACACCACATTCTTACTTAATTAAAATAAGAATATCAAAGGCAAAAGTACTACTAGAAACAACAGACTATTCTCTAAGTGATATAGCACAAAAAATTGGATTTAAAAAAGCAAGCTCATTTACATCTCAGTTTAAAGCATCTACAGGTATTATACCTTCAAAGTACAGAGAAAAGAGCAAAAAACAATATTAAAATTATCTAAATTTATTTACTTGACAGAAACGTTATAAATGGTGATACTAGTTAAGGAGGTGGATAGGATATATGGATAAAAATGAATTTTTAGAGATATATGATTTAGAGCCACAAGACCTAAAGGATTTAGGTATAAATTGGGTAGACTTATACAACATATTACAGGATTATAAAAAATCAATTGATATTTATGATGCTAGGTTAACCTATGTTGCAAATGTCTTGAGACAACATCCTAAAATCCATTCTGTAAAAACAAGGGTAAAGGACCCAAAAAGATTATTACAAAAACTAGTTAGAAAAACTCCTAATAGAAGGGAGAAATACGGAGATAATTTTAATTTCAATATACAAAACTATAAGGATGAAATTACAGATATAATGGGTATACGTGCCATACATATTTTCAAAGACGATTGGGAAGAAATACATCAATTTATAACGAATAAATGGGATGTAATAGAGACAGTAGCCAATATTAGAGAAGGAGATAATGTAACAACTTTTGAGGAAAAATCTATACCCGTAAGATCTAGAGTGTCAGGATATAGATCAGTTCATTATCTTATCAAATATGGTTCGGGATATGAGTCTTCAACTATAGAAATACAAGTAAGAACAATATTTGAAGAAGGATATGGAGAAATTGACCATCAACTTAGATACAGCCATGACGACGATATTCCAGAACTTTTAGCACAAAATCTTATGTTGCTAAATAGAATTGTCGGAAGCTCAGATGAGATGGCATCTCTTATAAATAAATTGAACAAAAGTTTTAGTGAGATAGAAAGCAAATACAATAAAAAATTAAAAAATAAAAACAATATGCTTAGAAATTTACGCCAAAAAATTTATGAAAATGATTCTTTAAATCCATATGAAAGGGAGTCAATAGTAAAAGATATAGATGATATAATTTTAGGGGACAGAGTAAAATATTCGGGGAGGAAATAGATGAACAATAAGAAAATATTGTTTTTTGATATCGATGGAACATTGATTTCAGAAACAAGTGGGGAGATACCAGAAAGTACAAAAACTGCACTTAAAAAAGCGCAAGAAAATGGACATATAACAATTATAAATACAGGAAGAACAAGAGCATTAATAGAGCCAAGACTTCAAGATATGAAGTTTGATGGATATATTTGTGGATGTGGAACTTATATAGAAATTCACAACAAAGTTTTATATCATAAAACTATAGATAAGCATAAATATAAAGAGATTATTCAAGTTTTAAAAGATAATGAAACAGAAATGATAATAGAAGGAAGAGAATCTATTTATATGGATACAGAAACAAAAGATAAGCAAAAACAAGCTAAAATTCAAGAGTTTTTACAAAGAGGATTTCCAATAAAACCCCTAAATAGTGAGGATTTATCTTTTGATAAATTTTGTTTTATATTAGAAAATCCAGATAAACGAGAAAATATAATTGAATATATTGAAAATGAAGGACTTGATTATATAGACAGAGGTTCTAATCTTTTTGAAGTAGTTCCAAAAGGACATTCAAAAGCAAGTGGTATGGAATTTTTATTAAATTATTTCAATTTAGAAAAAGAAGATAGCTATGCTTTTGGAGATAGTTATAATGATACTACAATGTTTGAATACTGTCCAAATGGAATCTTAATGGCAAATGGGAAAGAAGACTTAGCACAGATTGTGCGTTTTGTTACAAAAGATGTAGATGAAGATGGAATTGAATATGCACTGCAACATTTTAATATAGTATAATAAATTTTAAAATGAATATAATTTCCTATTTGCTATAAAAAAATTCCTATAAATGGC
>SKEK01000575.1_pt1 | contig 20047 bp, 15 predicted proteins | sample 4826761 | NCBI WGS metagenome assembly SKEK01 (sample SAMN11008811, study PRJNA524170) | human gut metagenome | biome: Human fecal sample; material: Feces; isolation source: fecal sample from pouch patient p32 | host: Homo sapiens | place: Israel: Tel-Aviv | collected 2015-10-13 | reverse complement strand
TTATAATACTTTGCTTCAAATTGAAGCAAAGAAAAAAGATTAAACTAATTTATCTTTTAAATCATCTTCTTATTTTCTTTGAAAAATACAATAAATATTTATATAAGAAATTTTTGTATGATATAATTTCAATATCTAAGTATATTAAAATTATAGGAGTAAAACATGGCTAATTTAACAGAGGTAGAAAATAAAGTTATTAAAGATATTTTTTATGAAAATGGATGGGTTTTAGATTATACAGATTCAACTTTTTTTGAATTTTTTAAAAAATATGGAATTGATATTAACAGTAATCTTTATCACAAATATGGAACTTCTAAATGGAAAAGATTAAGATGTTTTTTAGAAATAGCAGATGATAGAAAAGCTGGTGAAATATTAGAACAGTTATTTCTAGTAGCAGAATATCAAAACAAAATAAAAAATTTAAGCCAAAAAAAAATTTTAGAAGGCACAATTAAAAAATTAACAAAAAAAGAAGAAAAAATTAAAGAACAAAAGTTTGAAGAACAAAAATTTCCTGATTTAAACTTGGATTTTATAAAAGATAATACTTTAAAAGTAAATTTATTAGATAGATTTAAAGAGGCTAATAGGTGTTATACAACTAAAAGCTATTTAGCTACTATATTTTTATTAGGAAGTATCTTAGAAGGCATTTTACTGGATTTAATAACGCACAATATCATAATTTTTAATAAAGCTAAGTCCTCACCTAAATTAAACGGAAAAGTTAAACCTATATATAACTGGACATTAGAAGAAATGATTAATACAGCTTTAGAATTAGGTTTTATAAAATTAGACGTATCTTTTCATTGTAAAAATTTAAAAAATTTTAGAAACTATATCCATCCAAGACACCAATTAGTACAGCAATTTGATCCTAATGAATATACAATAAAAATAGCTATCAATGTAGTTAAAGCTACTGCATATGAAATAAATTTAAAATTAAATGAAAATAAAGAAAATTTATAATTAAAATAAAAAAGCTAGAAAAAATTTTCTAGCTTTCTTTACTATTTTACATAAAAATAGATATAACTCCACACAATATAATTATAGCTCCAATTAATTGAGTTATCCCTCTTTCTAAACTATATTTAATATATAACTTGTTGCTATTTTTTATTAAGATTATTCCCCAGAAAATAATCCAAATTCCCTTTATCAACTATTTCCCTTTAATTTTTTAAAAATCATTCCATCAATTTGAATTAATGATACTGGATTTTTTTCTGGTTTCATAGCATGTACATAAGTTGAATATATTAAATAGTCTTCTTCTTTTGATTTTAACAAAGCTTCTCCTGTTATCCAAATAACAGGATTATATTTTAATATTTCCTTATTTTCACCACTTACTTTAATATCTTCAAATGTTATCTTATAAAAGTCTTTTTGATATTTTAATTTATTTGATAACATTTCATTATATTCAATTTCTTTAACTTTACCTTCAAATGTTAAAGATTTTTTTTCTTCTATATTTTCGTTTTCAAATGTCTCAGTTTTTATTTCAAGAAAATACTTATTACCTTTTTTAAGCAAATTAACATATCCTGTTCTCCCCTCTTTTCCATTATATGTTTGATATTCTGCGTCTTGTATATAAGTTCCCAAATATTCTTTTGGTATCTCTTTTTGTTTAGAACAAGATATTAATATCATTGAACTTAATACTATAATAACTTTTAATATCTTCCTCATTTTACCCTCCCACTTGCTTTTTTACTAATTTTACTTTATAATGTTCTTGTTCTTGTGGTATTAATATTTTTTTTTAATCTTAGATTATAAAGAATTTATTAATACTCATTTTTTTTATTTTCAAGTTCTTTCATACTTTTCAAACCATTTTTTAACGTGTTGTAGTATATTCCCTTTGATTTACCTTTCATTAAAACTAAAAATTCTCTTTTTTGTCCTTCAATATTAACTAAATGTTCTAAAATTTGATTTTCTTCTTCTTCAGTTATTTCTATACCATTTTGAACTTGAACATGTTTATTAATTGATTCCACTATAACTTTAGATTCTAATAATTGTACTTTTTCTTCAAATTTAATTTCATCAATTTTATCAATTTCATTAGTCTTTATAATTTCATCAACTGGCTCTATAAATTCTTCTTTATCAGCAGATAAAATTACTTTTTTTAGGTACTCTAATTTAGAAAAATCTTTATTAATTTTTTTATAAGCAAAATTTAATCCATTAATTAAATCAAACTCTGATATTTCATCAAGTAATAATACTTTTGATTTACTTATAAAAATGTTTCTTTTTGCTTTATTAAAAGCTTTTTTTAAATCTGTGGACACTTCAATAATTTTTTTAGAAATATTAAATTTATAGCCTGATATACTTCTTCCCTTTTTAGAAGTTTCATAGTTTTTTGTTATCTCAATATTTAGATCAGTATACTTATTTATTTCTTCTACAACTGGTGTTAAAACAATTTTATCTAAGTTATTACTTCTTATTACTTTTCCTATTTTTAAATTAATTTCATTAACTGATAACACAAATTCTTTTTTAAATTGTCTAGATTTACATAACATATAAAATAATATTGAATATTTACTTGTTAAATCTTTAATATTTTTTAATTTATATTTACAAAAATTACCATCAAAATCTACTAAAAAAGGAAAGAAAAAAGGATTATAAACAATTTTTACAGTTTTTTCTTTTTTATCAAATTTTAAAACAGAAAAAATGCTATAAGACTCGTAACGATCTTTATCTATAGGTATAAAAATTTTTCTACTCTGAATATTTAATATACATTTTTCGAAAATTTTATAACTATCACTATCCATTCCAATAAATCTTTTTATTTCTTTTGCGTCAAGAAAATATTCTAAGGAATTTTTATTAACATTTGCAATCAGAGCTAAAAAAAGTTTTAATTCTCTTAATTCAAATTTTTCAAAAATTCCTTCTGCTAAAACATTTCGGTGTATAACATCTTGTTGTTTCATTTTATCTCCTCTTCTTTTACCTTCCTTAATATTATTTCATCTGATTTTAAATTTTTTATTTCAAACTCTAATTTTTGTCCTTTTTCTATTTCTAACAAATCACAAAATATTTTTGGAATTATAATTGCTAAAGAATCCTTACTATGTTTTATAACCGTTGCCTTTTTTTTCATCTTTTACCTCTTTTTATAAATTTATTTTTTTTTATAATATCATTTTTTAAAAAAAAAGTAAACATATTTTTAAACATTTTACATTTTTACCAACATATTTTTATGTTTGTTGTAGCATGAAAATGTTAAATTTTCAATTACTTTATTTTCAGTTTTTTATAGCAAAAGGTATTAGTATTTTTCCAGTTTTTAGTAGCAAAACCTTTCCAGTTTTTTATAGCAAAACATAATATATTTTCCAGTTTTTAGTAGCAAAAGGTAATGGTATTTTCCAGTTTTTAGTAGCAAAAGGTAATAGTGTTTTCCAGTTTTTAGTAGCAAAACATAATACATTTTCCAGTTTTTAGTAGCAAAAGTATATCTAAGAACTCCCAATTATAGATAGTTTTAGCGTGGTCTTAATAAGATATATTAATAAGATAAAATAATAATAAGACATATTAATAAGATGTGATATTTTTTTATTTATTTAAAACTAAATTTTTTAAATAATGAAATTCATTATAAGTTAAATTTTCAATTAAATTTTTTTTAAAATTTTCTTGAGCTAATCTAACAACATCTATATTTTTTTCTTTTGAAATTTGAAATAAAGTTATAATATCAGATTGGGAAAAAGTTTTTTCAGAATAGGATAAATTTTTATTTTTTTTATTTTTTTTATTTTCTCTATTTTGTATTCTTTCAATCATTTTTTTACTACCCAATTCTTTAAATCTAATTAAATCATCTAAATTATTTTTAGGAAATAATAACAAATAACCTAATAAACATTCTTCTTGAATACTTAATAATTCTGATATTTCAAACAAAGCACCTAATTTTATTAACTTATGTGTCCTTTCTTTTCTTTTTTGTTCGTTATTTTTAGATTTTTCTATTGCTATATTACGATTAATTTTATTAATTTTAGCTTCTAATTTATTTTTTTTAAGAAATAATTCCATGATACCTCCTTTAAATGCGTTTTAAAGGCTTAAAACACCTCTAAAACGCATTTAATTTTTTTTTATGATAAGTTTGACTATAAATAATAAAAAGTGGCTTAAAATTAATTTTATAGAGTTATAATTCTAATTCATATTCTTGTGATTTAGAATTTTCTAATTGTTTTCGTTTTTCTTCATCTTCATCAAATAAACAACGAGAATAACCAATATCTTCTTGTTGTTTATGATGTAAATTAATTGCTTTATTTTTAAAATATTCGAAGCTAGGAGGATACACCTCTTCTTTTAGGTTATAGACTTTAGACCTTTTAAATGTATTTTCATATGCTTTGAGAGAATTATCTTTTATTTTTAAGTCAATATTTTTTAATACATTTAACTTGTGTTCTTCTAAAGAATCAATAATTTTATTAAGAGTTTTTTGATCTATTGCATTAAGCATATTGCTATAACGTTCTTTTATTTCTTGTTGTTTTTTATTTAATTTTGAAATTTCTTTATTAATCAAAAGAATTTTAGGATTTAATTTGTTCATTGATTCTTTCTCTTTCATTAAAGAATTTAAAAGAGATTTATTATTTTCAAATTCTTTTATTAATTTATTGTAAGCACCTTTGGTAATTTTATTATAAGCAATTTTCTTTATGTTTAAAGTTGAGAAATTTTCATTTAAAATTTCTTTAACTTTATTTAAACTTTCAACTTTTGAATTATAGTATTTATGTTTTCTTGAATAATTTGTATACTTATTTTCAAAAAGCTCTTGAGTAGATTTTTCAGATGATAGATATAGTTTATAAAAATCAATTTCTTGTTCAATAATATATCTTCTTTCAAATAATTTTTCTTTTTGAGCTTCCATTTTTTCTTTCATGTTATTTTCTAGTTTTCCTAATTTATATAGATTGATATTATTAACTAAATTATTTTTATTACTTTCTAATGTTTTTAATTTTTCTTGGAGTTTATTATATTCATTTTGTTTTTCTAACAATAAATCTTCTCTAGTATGATACATTCCAGCATTGATATTTCTAGTTATAATATTCATTTTGTCTATAGTACGTTTAATATCTTTATTCAGTTTTCGATATTTCCCTTTTGACAAAATATTTTTAGCTGTTTCTTTTAATATAATAGGATTTAGTTTTTTATCCAATTGAGCTAAATCTTTATTTATTTTATTTAATTCCCATTCTAATTGCATAATTTCATCAATAACAAAAGAGAATTTATTATTAAATATAACTTGATCTACTGAATACTTACTTATATCAGGATTATCATAAAGAACCTTACGATCATTAATTAAATGCTCTTTCTCTTTCATTAAAGCGATTTTTTCTTGATTCAATTCATAAATTCTATTATTAATAATAGAATTTATGTCATTTAAGTTAAGAGATTCGGAGATTGAATCAAGTTTATTTTGTAGATTTTCAATTTTTTCTGTATAGTTTTTAATAAGTATCTCGTCTGTTTCACTTGAAGAATTAATTGTGTTTAATTTTTCAATAAAAAATTGTTGTTCATTATAAAGTGTTTCATAACTTTTATTTAAAGTTCCAATTGCAAAAACTTTTACAGCACAAGAAGAACTAGCAATTTTATTTTTTTCTAGTTCTTTTTCAATATTTAAAATTCGTTTTTCGATATCAATAAATGAAGTATATTTCTTATTGATAAATTCAGGAGTAGACTTATACAAGTTCGAAGTTGAATCAATTTTATTTAATTCGATTTTTTGTGTAGTAATTTTTTCTTTTGATAAAAGAATTTCTTGATATTCTTTTTCAAGTCTATATTTAATTTCTTTAGCTCCTAAAAATTTTTTATACTGTTTTTTTTCTGATTTAGTTAAATCTTGTCCAGATAAAGCTTTCTTTAATATTCTCATATCAATGTGAACAGATTTTCTATTTAGCATTTTTGCTTTATCAATATCATTTTCAAGCAACGCATTTTGATATTGTTCTTTTAGTGATAAGCAAGAAACTTTTTGAATATTATGTTTTTGTAAATGATGATTTAAAGTTTCTTCCCAAGATAATCTAATTTCTTTCAATGTTTTTATATTTTTAGAATCCCATTTTGGATTTTTACTACATCCTCCAAGTTCTTTATTTTTGGGATTTGATTTTTTAAAAAATAGTTTAATATCTCTTTCGATATTATCAAGTTCTCTAGTTGAGAACATAAGATGTACATGAATATTTTGTATTTTATTGTTATCAGTTTCTTTATCATGTATAACTGCTGAATAGTAATATTTATTACCTAATTCTTTTTCTATAAAATCATTAAGTAAATTAATATTACTTTCTAAAGAAAGTTCTTTAGGTAAAGCTAATTTTATTTCTTTATAAGTCATTCCATTTGCTCTTTCTAATTCATCAGACATAGAAAAAAACATATGACTTGTAATATTTTTAGGCATATTTTCAACAACATATGCAACTTCATCTTTTTTATAACTGTATTTTCCCATTCCATGAATATATTCAAAATGTGGAACTGCTTTACCAACTTTTCCATGACTTAATCTACAGAAAAAAATAGCCACCTAAATTCACCTCCTTTTTTTATTCATAAATCAAATAAATTTTATTTACGTTGCTAAAAGCAACACGAACGCTAGTGAGTAAGCGAAGCGATATTTTTTCTTCAGAAAAAATCACGTTTGGGTTTCTCGAAGAGAAACCCTTAAACGTGCCCTCTAATTTTTTTTAAAAAAATTGAGAGGGATATTTTTTTGCTTTTTTCAAAGCAAAATTTTTTATATTTCACTCTCGGCAATTTTTTTATTTATTTGTTTATGTATGATTTATTATATCGTTTTCTATTAATAAAATCAATCTATTTTTTTATAAAAATGGTTGTTTTTTTTTTTTTTTGTTATATAATGGGACAGAAAAAAATAAAGGAGGTTTTTTATGATAATCGAAGGAGTTATATGTCCTATTTGTAAAGATTTCTTATATCCAACCCCAAGTAAAAAAGAATTTCAGTTTTGCAAATGTAATTCAATTGGAATTGATCATGGAATTTTTATAAACAATATTTTCACTTATTCAAAAATTGTTTTTTTAAATAAAAATATTAAATTGGATTTTTCTCAATTAAAAACTAAAAAAATAGAAGTGTATAATTCTTTATAAAATCAATTTTAAAGCCTGTTGTATATTTGGTTAAGTATTTTATCGCAAATTCATGACAAGTATGCTTAAAATCGATTTTAAGTGTGTTTAAATCGATTTTATAAAGCTAACTGAAATCAATTTACAAAAAAGAAAAGATGAGCTAACGGCAATTAGCTCATCGAGTTATATTTATTCCAACTGTTTCTTGGTAATTCTATTATACTTAAAAAATTAAAAAATTTCAACAAAATTATGATATAATATTCAAGCCTCATTGAAAGGAGGTGAGTTATATTTATTCAAAACTGTTTAGGTTTATTATACTGGTTGTTTTGTTTGTCTTGGTAAACAAAATTGCATTATAATTAAACCAAAAAAGGGAGAGTCGGCAAACTCTCTCTTTTTTATTTTTATTAAAAAAAAGTTCATTGTTTTTTCTTTAAAAAGAATCTTTTATTCTTTAAATAATCTTTAAAAGATTTAGGCTTTAGATTAGCATTGATTTTACTAAGGTTAATAGGGTAATGAGACTACCAATTGTGGGTAATGAGACTACCAATTGTGGGTAATGAGACTACCAATTGTGGGTAATGAGACTACCAATTGTGGGTAAAAGGCTACTTAAAATTTGACAAGTAGCCTTTAGTGTGGTAATCTTGATTAATAAAAGGTTTAATAACTAATAAGACTACTATTTGTGGATAATTAAAAATAAAAATGGAGGGGTATAATTGTCTAGAGATGTTGTAAAATATCACAATGATATGAATAAAGTCAATCTTGGAGTTTTTTCAACAAAAGAGTTAGATTTATTTTTTTCGATTTGTTTTAAATTAAAAGAACAAGGAACTAATGAAATAAAAATTTCTTTTGATGATATAAAATTTTTGATTGGAGAAGTAAAAAATCCAAAGAGAGTAAAATTACACGTAGATAATTTAAATAAAAAATTAGCACAACTTAATTATCAATTTGAAATAAGTCCTAATATTTTTGAAAGATTTGTATTATTTACAAATTTTACAAGTAATTACAATGATAATAGTTTAACGATAAAAGTTAATGATAAATTTGGATATTTGTTAAATAATCTGATAGGTAATTTTACAAAATTTGAATTAGAACAATTTGTAAATTTGAAAAGCTCATATAGTAAAAATATGTTTAAGTTATTAAAGCAATGGGAAAGTAAAAAAGAACGAACGTTTAAAATAGATGAATTTAGAGAATTATTAGCGATTCCACCTAAATACAGAATGTCTATAATAGACATTAAAGTTTTAACTCCTATAATGGAAGAGTTACCACAATATTTTTTTAATTTGAAATTGGAAAAAATAAAAACTGGAAGAAGTATAACTAGTTTAAAATTTTCTTGGGAAAATAAAAAATTAGAAAAAAAAGACATTATAGATATTATTGAGATTAAAATATCTGAAAAATTAAATAACACTATTCAAAAAGTAAGAAAAAATAGATTTTTGGAAAAATTATTGACTATTGATAATATTGAAAAATTATTAGAAATCTTTGAAGAAAATGACCTTATAAAAGGGCTTTTATGGGCTTATAAAGAGGTTAGGCAAGATATAAGTACCCTTGAATATTTAATAAAAACTATAAAAACAGGAATAGAAAAAAAAGAGAAAAAAATTATAGTTAAACCAACAGAAAAAATTGAAAATATTTTCGATAAAACATTTGAAGAAATTCCTTTAAATTTTGAAGAGGAAACGATAAAAAATGAGAATCAAGAAATTGAAAATTCAATTATCAAAGAAAAAATTACAATGGATCAATACGAAAAATTATACAAAAAATATTTAAAAGAAAAAAATCTAACACATAATCCATTTATTAGAAAAGCTTTTGATATTTCTAATATAGGTAAATATGAGATTATAGAAAATAATGATGAAGATGATAAGGAACCCCCATTACCTCCTTTAGAAGAATTATCTGAAAAAGCTCAAAATGAGGCTAAAGAATATGCAAGAAAAAGAGAGCTTAAAGAACAATATATGAATGAAATTCATGAAATAGCTAAAGAGGTTAGAAAATATATAGCTGAACAAAAATTAGAAATAAGAAGACTTTCTTCAAATATTCTTTCTAGAAAAATAAACCAAAAGAAAATAAATCAATACCAGGAAGAAAATGAGTTCTTAGAACAATTAGTTTGTGAATTTGGAATGTGGGGAGTTCGTTTAACAACTCATACAGGTTATCAATTATTAGGAGAAGTTGAAAAAAGATTTAATGAAAGTATTGCTGAAACTGTAGAAATATTTAATCTAATTTTTGAAAGAATGGAAATAGAAAAAAGATTAGACAAAGAATTTTTTGAGAATATGATAGCTGATTGTATTGATACCAAGTATTCATCAGCTGAAAATATATCTACTTCAGAACTTAAAAAAAGATTTTCTTTAGCTGATATTTCTGAAGATAAATTATTGTCAAAAACTGGAAAAAAATTAGTAGGAGGAGCTTTACTTTCTAGATTGGAAAAAATAGCTAAAGAGGAAAAAATTGAGATAGAATATAATGGGAAAATAATTTTGTAAAAGAGGAGAAAAAAATATTACTAGAATTAAGTTTATTAAGCCACGCAGAAGAAATGAATAAAAATAGTAAAAAAATTGCTTACCAAATAAAAAATATACAAAATGATAATATAAATAAAGATTAGATCCTATTAACACTTGTAAAGGTCAAGCATCGATTTTTTCTCAATAAAACCGATGCTTGACCTTTATCAATAAAATCAAAATATTTCAATAAATTGTGCTATAACTTATTTGATTCAATAAGTTATAATTTTGTTACTTTTTGCTCTATTACATTTCCAGCATAAAGTTTGAAGATTCTCTTCTATCGTTTCACCACCCTTTGATACAGGAATAATATGATCTATTTCTAATAATAAGTTTGGTTCAATCTCTATAGAGTTGTTACAGTTACAACAAGTAAAATTATCACGAGTTTTGATAAATTCACGTATTTTTTTTGTCATTAAAGTCCGTTGCTCTTTTATAAAGGCGCTTATAGTAAGTTTATTTTCTAATGCTTTAATTAACTCTATAATAGTTTCTTCTTTCATTGGTATAGTAAATGATCTCTGGACCATTCCACCATTAGAGGTATATGAGAATTTATACTCTACAATAAGTACACTTTCATTAATAGTAGCAAATCCAAGACGTGAATAGAATCCTGCCTCATCATTTTTCATAATAAAATCAGGAACATCACCAAGATATTGTTGATATTCTATTTTATAATTTTCAATAATCTGTCTTGCTTCGCTTAAAGTTTCAAGTTCTTCTACAAGTTGATATAGTTTTTTAATTTGCTCAGGATATAATTTTTTATTAGTATAGAAATACTTTATTATATATTCTAAAGGATTATTTTCAGCACTTGCAAATACTGTTGATGAAACCTCGGCAGTAAAAGGTGTAATTGTTTTTTTATAAGGACGAATATAGTTATATTCATCGTCAGCAATTGTTTCATCACGAACTATTCTAGTGCCAAAAAGTTGAGATATAAATTGAACTTTTTCATTAATATATTCATTAAATTCTTTTTGAGAGCTCATTAATACTTCACAAGTTTCTTTAATTTTTAAAAAATTAGGAGACTCATAATATTCAATTATCTGTTGATTTTTATTTATAATTTTTTCTATTTCATTTTTAAGATTTAACATAAAATCTTTAATAATAGGCCACTCTTCACTATCAAGAGTTTTTATCTTTTTGATACTATTAACTGTTCTATCAAATAGTTGCCCAATTAAATTATCTACATCTTCACGATTTTCCTTAGTAATTAAAGAATCTTTATTTGTATTTGCATAATCAATTATATTGTTGACAATATCATAATATTCTTGTTGTTTTTGATTTAAACTTTCTTTTTCTTTTTCTTTTATAAATTTATTGTATTCTCCTTTAGTCATAAGCAAAGTTGGATTTTTCTTATATCTATTTATAAGTTGTTGAGTTATAGTTATTTCCCTAAAATCTAGATTATTGCCACTTGATGTTATGTAATTAACCTTAATCGTATAAGCTTCAGTTGTGTTTAAAGTTTTATTAATTTCTTCTTTAAGTTGAGAGTAATGAGGATTATTAATATATTTATTATCATTTAAAAATTTTTTTAAAATATTTGCAACATTATTTTTCTTCTCTATAATTTTTTCTACTTTTTCAAGCATTTTATTATTTTCTCTAAAAAATTTTATATCATCATAGTTTTCTAATGCTTGACGACTTTTTACAGTTACATTCGTATCAAAATAAGAAAAAAGATCCAAAGTACTTAATCCTAATTCAGTTAAAATTTCAGTTTTGAATACTCTATATTGATATTGTCTTTCTTTCTCCTCTTCTTCTATTCTTTTATTAGTTTCTGTAATACAATATACACTTCCCAATACTAACACTAATACTATAAACACTATGAACATAATTAATTTTCCTTTCTACTACCTCTTATATTTTTTTAGTAATTTGTTTAACTGTACATTTTTTTTATAAAATTTGATATCTTCATGAAAATCATCTCCCAAAGGAGATATCTAAACATAATTGTAAAGTATTTGAATTATTTTAGCAACTGTTTTATCAATCTTATTTTTTATAAGCCCTTATAGGCCTCGGTTCGTTTTTTCCGAAAAAAGTCACTTTTTCTTCATTTAAACCAATAGAATCAAGGGATATTTAAATTTTAGGTATCTCTTTTTTTATTTTAATCATAGTCAATAAAGTTTCAAGATTTTAGATTACTTGGGGTTCCATCAGGAAAACGCGGAATAACAACGCTAAGGATTTTCCTGACCATTGATGCCCCCTTTATTTTCAATGTATTTCGACCATTTTTCATTCAAAAATTTTCTCAAGTAATCTAATTAGAGTTATTTCCATCTTTCCTTGTATTTATTAGCTTTTTATCTTGCTGCTCCGGAAAACGCGGAATAACAACGTTAAGACCCTCAATTTCATTAAATTTCAAGTTTTTATGAAAATTTAACAACGCTAAGGAATTGTCTAAATTGAATCTAACCCTTTAATTTCAAGGAGTTTTCGATATATCGAAGCTCGAGAAATATTTGTAATTTCACAGATTTGTTTTACTGTCATTTCACCCTCTTGATAAAGTTTTAAAGCGTAATTCATTCCAGCATGATTATTGTGATATTTTTTTACTCTTCCTTTAAATTTACCCTCTCTTTTAGCTATTTCAATACCTTCTCGTTGCCTCATTCTTATTAAATCTCTTTCAAGTTGGTTAACACCCGCCATTATTGTTATTAAAAATTGACTATACGGATTTTCTTCAGATAAATCTAACCAAGTATCTTTTAAAGATTTTAAATATGCTTTTTTTCCTCTAATTAAATCTATTAATAAAAATAGATCATGAGTACTACGAGTAATTCTTGTTAAATCAGTTACATAAATAACATCTCCACATTCAATTTCTTTCAACATATTTTGTAATTCTAATCTATTCATTGTAGCTCCAGAAATTTTTTCTTCAAAAATAATATCCATCCCAATTTCTAGAAGTTGTTGTTTTTGCCTCGCTAAATTTTGATCTTCAGAACTCACACGAATATACCCTATTTTTCTCATTTTTATTCCTCCTCTTTGAGACAAGTCTTATGAGACTCTACAAACCTATATTTTATCACGGTTCTTATTTTGTATCAATAGAGTCTACTCTATTGATATAATATTAAAAATACAATTAAAGGAGTTACAATATGTCATTAAGAGGAAAAGAGTTATTTTCTCAAGAGCAAAGAGAAATGTTCATGAAAATACCTGAAGATGAATTATCTTTAGCAAGATATTACACATTTTCAAAATATGATTTAGAAATTATTCAAAGACATAGAAGAGATGAAAATAAAATAGGATTTGCTTTGCAATTAGCAGTATTGAGATATCCCGGTTGGCCATATAGCTACATTAAGTCTATTCCAAAGATAGTAATAAGTTATATTGCAAAACAAATAGGGACTGGAATAGTACCTGCTAGAAGATACCCACAAAGAGATAATACTCTTTGGCAACATATGAAAGAGATTAAAGAGGAATATGGTTTTATTTCTTTTGGTGAAGTTGAACACAAAAAAGTATTTAACTATATCTACAAATTAAGTTTAGAAAATGAAGATACCTTATATCTTTTTGATGAGTGTTTGAATTTTTTTAGAAAAAATAAAATTATACTTCCTGGTATAACTACTATTGAGAACCTAATATGGGAAGCTAAAAACGAAGCAGAAAAAATACTTTTTGATACTTTAAATAATTCTCTTTCAGAAGAGCAAAAAGAAAAGTTAAATTCTACTCTATTAGTTCAGCCTAATATAGAGGAGCGAAGCAGAACAACCCTTGGTTGGTTAAAAACTCCAACTGGCTTTCCTTCTCCAGAAACTTTTTTAAAGTTGGCTGATAAAATCGAGTATATAAAAGATTTACATCTTGATATTTCTTTAGTTCAACATTTTCACTCAAATAGATTATTACAACTCTATAGAATGGCTATGAGATATGAACCTTATGCTTTTAGAGATTTCAAAGAAAATAAAAGATATGCACTATTAACAATTCTTTTAATAAATCTTTCTAAAGACCTGATAGATAAGGCTTTTGAAGTTCATGATAGACAAATGTTAACACTGATTTCAAAAGGAAGAAAAGCTCAAGAAGAGATACAAAAAAATAATGGGAAAAAGTTAAATGAAAAAATAGTTCAATTTGCAAGTATAGGAAAATCTTTAATTAAAGCCAAAGAGGAAGGGATAGATCCGTTTAAAGCTCTTGAAACTATTGTTAATTGGGAAAATTTTGTTTTATCTGTAAATGAAGCTGAGAAATTAGCAAGGCCAGTAGATTATGATTATTTAGATTTATTAGAAAAAAGATTTTATTTTTTAAGAAGATATACTCCAAAATTTTTACATCTATTAGAATTTAAATCTACAAAAGCTAATGAATCTTTAATTGAAGGAATTGATATACTTAAAGATATTAACGAGAGTGGGAAAAGGAAAATTCCTGAAGATGCTCCAATAGATTTTATCTCTAAAAGATGGAGTAAATATGTATTTGAAAAAGATAACAGTATCAATAGACATTACTACGAAATGGCCGTTCTCTCTGAACTTAGAGAACATATTAGAGCTGGAGATATATCTATTTCTGGAAGTAGACAGTATATGGATTTTGAAGAGTATCTATTTTCAAAAGATGAATGGCAAGAATCTAAAATTTTTTCTAGATTAGCTGTGAGCTTAGAATTGGAAGATTATTTTACCGAGAGAAAATTAAGCATGGATAAAAGGCTGAGATGGTTTTCTAAAAATATTAATCAAATAAAAGGAATCTCTATTGAAAATGGAAAAATTTCAATTTCAAGATTGGAAAAAAATATTCCTCTAGAAGCAGAACAACTGAGTTCAAAATTATATAAACTTATACCCAGAATTAATTTAACAGATCTTTTAATAGATGTTGTAAATATAACAGGATTCCATGAAGAGTTTATTCATGCATCAACGAATAAAAAGCCAGATAACAGTGAAAAAATAACTCTAATAGCAGCTTTAATAGGAATGGGAACAAATATAGGTCTTACAAAAATGGCAGATGCTGCTTCAGGGATATCGTATAAGCAAATGGCATATATTTCACAGTGGAGAATGCATGAAGATGCTTTAAATAGAGCTCAAGTTAACCTTGTTAATTTTCATACTAAACTAAACATGTCAAAATATTGGGGTGATGGAACTACTTCATCTTCGGATGGGATGCGTATGCAATTAGGAGTTACATCGCTTCATGCTGATTCTAATCCTCACTATGGGACTGGAAAAGGTGCTACTATTTATAGATTTACAAGTGACCAATTTTCATCTTTCTATACGAAAGTAATTAATACAAATTCTAGAGATGCTACTCATGTTTTAGATGGGCTTTTAAATCATGAAACTGATTTAAATATATTAGAACACTACACAGATACAGCTGGATATACTGATCAAGTATTTGGACTTACTCATCTTTTAGGATTCAGATTTGCTCCTAGAATACGTGATTTATCCGATGTAAAATTATTTTCTTTAAGTGAAACAAAGGTATCCAAAAATCTTGAAAGTATTTTAAAGGGCAAAATTAATGAAAAGATTATAAAAGAAAATTATGATGATGTTTTAAGATTAGCATCCTCAATTAGAGAAGGTAAAGTTAGCTCTTCACTAATATTAAGTAAATTAGGATCTTACTCTCGGCAAAATAGTATTTCTACAGCATTAAGAGAGATGGGGAAAATAGAAAAAACTATTTTTATTTTAGATTACTTATCAGATGAAAAGTTAAGAAGAAAAATTCATAGAGGTTTAAATAAAGGAGAAGCTATGAATGGTTTAGCAAGAGCTATTTTCTTTGGAAAGCAAGGTGAATTGAGAGAAAGGACTATCCAAAATCAACTTCAAAGAGCAAGTACACTTAATATTATTATAAATGCTATTAGTATTTGGAATACGATTTACTTAGAAAAGGCTGTTCAATATTTAAAAACTATTGAAGAGGTTGATGAGGCTTTGTTAAGCAACATATCTCCACTTGCTTGGGAGCATATTAATTTTTTAGGGGAATATAAATTTGATTCAGATTGTTGTACAACTTCTTTAGAATTTTTAAGAGAGCTAAATATAGATTAAGCATTGAAAATAAAGGGGTCATAGATGGTCAGGAAAATCCTTAGCGTTGTTATTCCGCGTTTTCCTGACGGGACCCCTGAAATTATTAATAAATCTTAATATAATCAATAAATAAAATCTCGTACTTGATTCTGAATACGAGATTTTGTACAAAAAATAAAAAGTGATTAAAACGGCTCAGTTTTTTCAACTTACTTAGATTCAACCTTATTTTAATCACTTTAAAATTATACCTAATTATTTAATTTGATTAATAAAAATTAGTTCGAATAATTACAATATATTTTCATCTTCTTTTGGAGAATGAATTCTATTATAAAAAATAGTTTTAGGTTTACAAACGTTTCTTTTTTCTACTATTTCTAATTTATCACATTCTTTTTCATCACAAGGAATATAAATCTCTCCTTTCATTTCTTGTAAAAAATCATAGTATGCACAACTATTATTTTTTGATTCAATACCACATGGTAGTATTGCACGAATATTATATAAAGCATATTTACTATACAACTCTTTATTTGCTTTTTCTATATATATATTAAAAAAAAGAATTAATTCTTCTAAATCATTTAATATATTCTGAATATTTTCAAATGGATGTGTGAGAAAAGACATATCAATATCAGGTTTTATAAATCCATTAACCTCTTTATGAAAAATTGACATCATTGTTGGATCAATTGAATGAGTAAATTTATTTCTTAAATTATTCCTTATTATTTTATGCTTTGAGCTTTTTAAATAATTAATTATATTTTTAAAATTAACTTTTTTCTTTTTTCCTATTTCTTCAAGAACTTTATATATACTTTTATTTTCATTTATTAAATATTCCATATTATAAAATGTACATAAATACTGCCTAAACATATCCCATAATACAATTTCTCTATATACAGAGTTTTCTATATAATAGGAACATCTTTTTTTTTCAAGATTTTCTTCAAATGGGCTTTCAACTAATTCTGCATATTTTAAACTCTCTAATAAAGAAAATTTAATGCCTTCTATTAATGAATTTGATCTTATTATCCATTCTATTAAATTTCTAAATCTCATTATTCCTTCTTTTAATGAAAGCTGTTCTTCTTTATAAAGTCTACACTCATCTAAAAATTCTATATTGTTTATTTTTTCTTCTAAATAAATTCTTATTTCATTATCTGTTTTAAAATTTTCAAACATATTTTCTCTCCTTATCGTACAAAATAGTATTAAACTTTTTTAACAAATTATCTTTCTTTTTTATATATGTATTTATCCTCTTCAAAAAAAAATTTTTCTTCTTTAGATTCAATTTTATCAATTAATTTTGAACATAAAAATAATCTTTCAATTCGTTCTTCTCTCATATTGATATTTGTTTCTATATTAAAAAAAATTTTATCTAAAATTTCGTTTAAATTAGTTATTCCTAAATCTTCAAAAGCCTTTTTATTCTCTTGATAATATTCTAAAATTTCATTTTTAAATAAATCTATATTCATACAAATATATTCATTTGTATAAATTAGAGGGTGTTTACTAACTTTACGATTCAAATCTAGCATAACTTTAGCTTTATTCAATATAACTTTACTTTTAATTCTTTTATCAAATTCCATCATTTCTTTTTGTAAAAGTAATATATTATCTCCAAATATATCTTTTATTTTCTCTTCAATTAAAGTTATTATTTTATTATTTTTTAATGGATTTCTAATAAAAAATAATAAATGTTTCTCTAATGACCAAGGAAATGAAGATGATTCTAAATTATTCACATGATGATTTATAGTGTTTGTAAATATTATTCCATCTACATTTTGAAATTTTGTCTTATTGTTTTTATCTATTATAATATCCCAGTAATAATTTACCCATTCATTAAAATTATATTTTGAGTATAAAGAAACAACCAAAATATTAACCTCACCTTCTACAGCCTTTAAATGTGTTTCTGTTAAAAGTGTCAATAAATCTGAAGACTTATTTTTAGCTCCACCTATTTCATTATATGCTAAAACTTGCTTATACTTACTTTTAGTATTATTAGATAATAAATTCTTTATTGCGTTTATAGGTTCTTTTGTTTTTTCTTCTGCTGTTTGTGGATTATCAAATCCTATCGCTTGAATATGCAATACTCTTTCATCTTTCCGAGAAATACTTGGACATTTTACTTCAAAATTAATTTTTAAATTATCTATTTCTATTCCACAATCCATATTTTTATTTCCATTACTGGCTTTTGGTTCATATATAAAATTATTAAAATTTGTTTTAAAAAAATAGTTAATTGTAGTTTCTACTGCATATTGTAAATATTGATTTTCTATAAATTTTCCATTTCCTTTTTGCAATCCATTTAATAACGCATTTTTTTCTTTTTTTGATAATTTATCTAATAATACTTCTAAAACTTTCATTCCTTCTGTTTTATATTGTATATTTTTATTAAAATAATGATCTAGATTACCAAAATTCATTTTATCTCCTTAATATATTTAGCTTTTATAAAATTTTAACATTTCTCTTATTTTATTTCAATTTATATAAATTTATTTCTAATTTTAAAATCTATATACTAAAATAAAGAAGAGCATAAAACTTTCCTATCAACAAAAACAAAACCAAATTTTTATTATATTGACTTTTTTTTAAACCAAACATATAATAATAAAGCATATATTTTTTTATTTTATAGGAGGATTTAAAATGAAAAAAATCATATTATGTTTAATGTTCTTAGTTAATATAATGTCTATGTCATGGACTATAACAGAGGATAAAGATGAATTTGGCGATAATAATGGACAAAAAATAGTAACTCAAAATATAGAAAATGGTATTCTAAGATTACAAAAAGATGGAAGAGCATTAGAATTTTATATATCATTAAATGAATATATCGGGAGTACAGATAATAATCAAGTTAAATTTAAAGTAGATGATAATAATCCTATAACATTATATAGAACAAATACCTCTCAAGATGGGACAGCTTTATGGATAAATAACATAACTCAAAAAAACAAATTTAATACTTTAATTAAGCAAATGAAAGAAGGTAAAATTTTAAAAATAGTTATAACTGGCTCTTTCTATGATTATACTAAAAGAGCTAATCTAGAAGGGTTTAATGAAGCTTATGAGTCAATAGTTAAATAATTTTATAAAAATATTTTTGATAATTGAGTTTAAAGAATTTATAGATATAAAAATTAATTAGATAAGGGGCAAGAAAATAATGAAAGAGATAATAGACTGGTTAAAATTTATTTTAATATATTTTGGGATAATTTGTTTCTCTTTAATAATAACGGTTGGTTGGCAAAACATACTTGGAACAAGCACCATAGCTTCTTTGATTTCCATAATTATTTTTTTTGGTCATGCAGGTTTCAGTATTTATGAATATTCTAATGATAAACCTCAAATTTATTATTGTATAACTATAATAGGATTAATAAGTTTTGGAATAATGATCGCAAAAGATATTGTTTAAAAAATTATATGCTTCCTTGATAATAAACAAACTCATCTGTCTATTATAAAGGAAGCATAGCTATAGCTTTTTTCAATTTGTTTTTAAACTTATATTTGCTTTAATTGGTTTTGGTTCTTTAATTTGCTCTTCTTTTTTATTATAATTAGAATAAAAAATTGAAAATACTATCCCCATTATTAAAATATATACACCTATAAAACATATTTTTAATTTATTTTTTATTTTAGGAGAAACTAAAAATATTAATAATGCAATTCCTAGTGTTGTTATTATATTAACTGTTATTAACTTTAATAATGGATTAATTAAATCACTGCTTTCTTTTAAAAATGTTGCATTTATAGATACTAATGTAAAAACTCCTATAAAAGCTCCTATTATTGATAAAAAATTTTTTTCTGTTTCTTTTACTTTTTCTTCTATTAATTTTTCTGTTTCTTTTACTTTATTTTGCATATTTTTTTCATAAGTTATAAATTTTTGTTTAATTGTTTCATATTGTACTTCAGTATATTTTGATTCTAGAATATAAGGTGAAATATAATTATATCC
>SKEK01000574.1_pt1 | contig 20079 bp, 14 predicted proteins | sample 4826761 | NCBI WGS metagenome assembly SKEK01 (sample SAMN11008811, study PRJNA524170) | human gut metagenome | biome: Human fecal sample; material: Feces; isolation source: fecal sample from pouch patient p32 | host: Homo sapiens | place: Israel: Tel-Aviv | collected 2015-10-13 | reverse complement strand
TCTAATGCCAGCCTCACGCAATGCCAGCACGGTATCAAATACAACAGGAGCCTGCTCAGCACCTGCACAAGCAACATACACGCAGCTTGGAGCCGCAGGTTCAGCTGCAACACCAAGAGCCTCCAGCGCCAGCATAATGCGCTCAAAGCCAACAGCAAATCCAACGCCTGGGGTTGGCTTTCCGCCCTCAAGCTCAACAAGACCGTCATAACGGCCACCGCCGCCGATAGCGCCAACGCCAGCGTTTGGAATCTCCACCTCAAAGACAGTACGTGTGTAGTAATCCAAGCCGCGAACAAGCGTTGGATCCTCAACATACGAAATACCAGCAGCGTCCAAATATGCCTTGACCTGCTCATAGTGAGCGCGGCAATCATCACACAGGTTGTCAGAAATGAGTGGTGCGTCCTTCATAATCGCGTGACAGCTCTCGTTTTTGCAGTCAAACGCACGAAGTGGATTAATCTCTGCTCGCTCGAGACAGTCCTCACACATCTCATCCTTGTGATCAAGAATGAACTGCTTGACCTTCTCGCGATATGCTGGGCGGCACTCCGCATCACCCATGGAGTTAATCATGAGCTTCATATCAGCTGGCGAGAAACCCATCTGCTCGTAAAACTTCATCAACATGATGATGGACTCTGCATCGGCAGCTGGATCAGAGGCTCCAAGCCACTCAACACCTACCTGGTGGAACTGGCGCAGACGGCCTTTCTGAGGACGCTCTCCCCTGAACATTGACTCGGCGTACCAAAGTTTTGCAGGAGTTCCTCCCTGTGGCACAAAGTTGTGTTCAACGGCAGCGCGGACCACACCAGCAGTTCCCTCGGGACGCATAGCCATACGCTGACGAGGCTTAAGACCGGACTCATTGCCAGCAGCTAGCAAGTCATCAAGCAGTGCACCAGAAAAGACGCGGAACATCTCTTTGCGTACGACGTCGGTTGACTCACCAATACCGTGAACAAAGGTATCTACCTGCTCAAGTGCAGGAGTCTCAATGCGGTCAAAGCCATAAGTACCAAACAGATGGCGGGCAACATCTTGCATATGCTCCCAAGAGCGCATATAGCCGCCGTAAAGATCTTCGGTACCTTGAATTCTCTGACCCATGAATCCTCCTTGTTACAAACATAGATGTTTCTAGTTTACCCATGAGAGGCGGCTCTGGCACAGAAAAGCTTTCATAACTTTTGAAACCTATGAAAAAATCCGATTATTTTCTAGAAAACGTGAAAAAGTGCTCATGTAAGGGTTGCTTTTTAATTCCTACCATTTAGTATGAATTAGCGGATTTTGGGGTATGACAAAAACGTCAGTGACATTGGCGTTTGTCTTTACCACCAGACCGCACTAGCGCAAGGTTCTGCTCGCCCTAGAGCTGACCAAAGAGCTAGTCACAAACGTATCACGTGCTTGCACGTAGAGATATTTGGAGAGAGATTTATGGCAACTGAGCTACTCCGTGTAAACGGAATTTCCGCAGGTACCGAGGAGAAATCCATCCTGCATTCAATTGATCTGAGCATTGGTGATGGCCAGGCTCACGTTCTGATGGGACCTAACGGCGCAGGTAAATCAACACTTGGCCGCGTCATCATGGGTGACCCCACCTATAAGATTACCGATGGTTCCCTTATCTTTAATGGCGAGGATGTAACTGAGCTTGCTGCAGATAAGCGCTCACTTGCAGGCATCTTCCTCTCCTATCAGGCGCCTGTTGAGGTTCCTGGTGTTCCTCTTTATTCATTCCTGCGCACCATTACACAGATGCGCCCTGAGCTTAAGATGACCGCTCGTCAGTTCCGTCAGCGTGTTGGCCAGATTTCTGATCAGCTTGAGCTTGACCAGGGCTTCTTGATGCGTGAGCTTAACGTTGGCTTCTCTGGTGGCGAGAAGAAAAAGGTTGAGATGCTCCAGCTTCTGCTGCTCCAGCCTAAACTTGCCATTCTCGACGAAACAGACTCTGGCCTGGACGTTGACGCACTCTCCGTTGTCTCAAAAGGCATTCAGGCCTATCGCGAGACCTGCGACGGCTCGCTGCTCATCATTACTCACAACACCCGCATTCTTGAGCGCCTTGAGATTGACCGCACTCACGTTATGGTTAAGGGTCACCTGGTAGCAGACGGTCCTGCTGACCTCATCAACCAGATTGACCACGAGGGCTTTGAGCGTTTTGAGAACCAGACTGATGAGGGCGGTGCTAACTAGTGAGCGAGAAGAAGCGATCTGAGGTCGCTGACGTAGACCGCTCGCTCTACGACTTCACCAAGTCCGAAGAGGGTTACGAGCGCTACGATGATGGCCTTACGCCAGAAATTGTGCGTGCTATTTCCGAGAAAAAAGAAGAGCCCGAGTGGATGCTCCAGATGAGGTTGTCGGCCCTGGAAACCTATCACCAGCGCCAGATGGCTACCAACTGGGGACCTTCTATTGCAGGTCTGGATTTGAATCATATCTCCACGTATGTCTCGCCAAAGACTCAGCAGGCAAATAGCTGGGACGATGTACCTGAGGATATTAGGGATACCTTTGATCGTCTGGGCATTCCACAGGCAGAGGCAGAGAGCCTTGCTGGTGTTGGTGCTCAGTACGATTCTGAGATTGTCTATCACAACATGCGTGAGGAAGTTGCTGAGCAGGGTGTTATTTACACCACTATTGAGGATGCTCTGCATGACCCACAGTGGGAGCCTGTTGTTAAAGAGTACTTTGGCAAGCTGATTCCTCCTTCAGACCACAAGTTTGCGGCGCTGCACTATGCCGTGTGGTCTGGCGGTTCTTTTGTGTATGTTCCTAAAAACGTCACTCTGGACTACCCGCTTCAGAGCTACTTTAGGCTAAATGCTCAGGGTGCTGGCCAGTTTGAGCACACACTTATTATTGTTGAGGAAGGCGCTGACCTGCACTTTATTGAGGGTTGCTCTGCACCTAAGTACTATGCAGCAAACCTTCACGCAGGAGCTGTTGAGCTCTTTGTTAAGGACGGCGCTCGTCTGCGTTACTCGACCATCGAAAACTGGTCCAAGAACATGTACAACCTCAACACCAAGCGCGCCATCATTGGCAGCAATGCAAAGATGGAGTGGGTCTCGGGCTCTTTTGGTAGCCACGTTTCCTACCTCTACCCTTCTACCATTATGAACGGCGATTCTTCTAACTGCGAGTTCACCGGTATTACGTTTGCAGGAGCTACGCAGGACCTGGATACAGGCTGCAAGGTTATTATCAACGGCTCCAATAACTCGGCAAACGTTGACACTAAGTCCATCTCCAAGGACGGCGGCGTCAACACCTTCCGCTCTGCAGTTACCGTTGGCCGTAAGGCAGAAAATGCTCGCGTGGCGTTCTCTTGCCAGTCGCTGATGCTGGATAACATCAGCCGTTCCGACACCATCCCAGAGATGGATGTCCGCAATGCGACCGCTCAGATTGGCCACGAGGCAACTATTGGCCGCATTTCTGACGACACCGTTTTGTACCTGATGAGCCGCGGCTGCTCTGAGGCTGAGGCTCGCACCATGGTAGTAAACGGATTTGCAAACCCTGTCTCAAAGGAGCTCCCAATGGAGTACGCCGTTGAGATGAACAACCTGATTAAACTTGAGATGGAAGGAGCGATTGGCTAATGGATAACGTTTTGATTAATCGCGCCAACGTTCCTGCAGCTCAGACATGGAACCGTCTACGCGCTAACTCACTGTCAGTTTCCGTTCCTAATCACGCTGATGCAGGCAAAGTGTACCTGCCTCTGCCTCGCCTTTTTGAGCGCATTGAGTGTGGAATGGGCCAGGAGGTTACTGACTACGTAGAGTCACAGGCATTCAAGTCTGATTTCTACAACGTTCCCACTCGTACCAAGCGAGAAGAGCCTATTGTTGTCGCTGTTTCTGCAGCTCAAAATCAGTGCGCTAACACCGGCATCATTGTGCGCGAAGGTGCCGAGGCTACCGTAGTCATCGCAGCGTTTGCAGGCAAGGCCGATGACAGCGCACCTGCAGGCAACGACGCGAACGACGACGCGCTTCCAACTAGCGCTGCGCTCACCCGCATTGTAGTTGAGGCTGGTGCAAAGCTGCACCTTATTGAGATGCTTGGCGTTAACGAGGACCAGCAGCATCTTGAAAGCGTTGGTCTTGAGGTTCACCAGGACGCTGCTGTTGACGTTAAGCAGTACGCTCTGGGTGGCTCAACCATTGGTCTTGGACTCACTGCTAACTTAGTTGGCGCTCGAGCTCGCCTTGACCTCAACAATCGCTATCACGCTACTCACGAAGAGACGCTTGATATCAACCACCTGGTACGCATGCGTGGAACCTCTACGCGCGCACAGCTCACCGAGTCTGGCGTCCTTAACGAGGCAGCTAAGAAGACGCTTCGCGCAACCATCGATCTTGTCCGTGGCGCAAAAGATGCCCAGGGTAACGAGATTGAAACGGTCATGATTCTTGGCGACGACGTTGTCAACAAGACCATGCCTGTTATTCTCTGTGACGAAGACGATGTTGCTGGTAACCACGGAGCCACTATTGGATCCGTCTCCCCTGAACAGCTTGATTACCTTGCGGCTCGAGGTCTTTCTCGCCAGGCTGCAGAGCAGCTATTTGTACGCGCTCTCTTTGAAGACGCCATCATCAACGCACCTGAGGAGATTTCTCACCGCGTGGCTGTTGAGCGTTGCGAGGCTGAGCTGGGCGCAGAAATTGCTCACGACTATGACGAAGCTGCAGCTAGTGACAACGCAGCTGGCAACTCCCTGGCTACCAGCGATGGCAGGGATTCCGATGCCGAAGCCGATTCCAGCAAAGGTGGTGTCGCGTAATGACCGACGCAGAAGTTGCTCAGATTACCGATAACCCTTACAAGGCAGATTTTCCGCTGCTGGCAGCAAACCCCGAGGTAGCGTACTTGGACAGCGCTGCTACTTCTCAGCGTCCACGCGCGGTTATTGAGGCGCAGTCTGGCTTCTACGAGACCATGAACGCAAACGCTCTGCGCGGACTGTACCGTTGGAGTGTGGAAGCAACCGCAGCTATCGAGGGAGCTCGTGCTTCAATTGCAAAGTTCATTGGCGCTGTCGATAAAAACGGCAAGCCAGAAAGCCAGCAGATTATCTTTACGCGCAACACTTCTGAGGCGCTTAATCTGGTTGCTTCAAGCCTTGGACGCTATGCACTCAAGCCAGGCGATGACGTGGTCATTTCCATTATGGAGCACCACTCCAATATCATCCCATGGCAGCAGATTTGTAAAGCTACCGGCGCTAACCTGGTGTATCTACGCATGAATTCGCAGTACCAGATTACGCCTGAAGAGATTGCGTCAAAGATTACCGAACGTGCCAAAATTGTGTCTGTCACACACGTCTCCAACGTACTGGGCACCCGCAATGACATCAAGGCTATTGCCAAGCGCGCACACACTATGGGCGCCTACATGGTTGTTGACGCTGCGCAGTCCGCGCCTCACATCCCTATTGACGTGCATGATCTTGACTGCGACCTGTTGGCTTTCTCGGCACACAAGATGTGCGGACCTATGGGCATTGGCGTGCTCTGGGGTCGCGCTGAGCTGCTTGATGCCATACCACCGTTCCTTACCGGCGGCGAGATGATTGATTCCGTCACCGAAACCAGCGCTGTTTGGGCTCCTGTTCCCGAGAAGTTTGAGGCAGGCACGCAGGACGCCGCAGGTATCTATGCTACCGGCGCTGCTGTCGAATACCTCAACGGCTTGGATATGGCAAAAATCGAGAAGCGAGAAGAACTTCTCGCCAGGTACTTAGTGCAGCAACTGTGCACGCTGGACTTTGTTGACATCGTTGGCTCTAAGCTGGGACAAAATCACGTAGGTGCTGTGGCATTTAACGTGCGCGGAGTTCATCCACACGACGTCTCGAGCATCCTCGACATGAACAACGTTTGCATTCGCGCTGGTCATCACTGCGCTGAGCCGCTCCTTATTGAGTTACACGAGTCCAGCACCTGCCGCGCATCTGTTGCGTTTTACAACGATAAACACGATATTGACCAGCTCATCGAGGGTCTTAACCAGGTATGGAAGATCTTTGGCAGCGCAGTCAGCAACAAATAAACAAGGAGTTGAAATAAGTGGCAGCAAACGACCTGTATAACGCTGAGTTTATGGACCACGTTTCTCACCCCGATTACAAATACCAGATGGACAACCCAACCGTCTCCCACGAGGGCGTTAACCCTTCTTGTGGCGATGAGCTCACGTTTTCCGTGCGCATAGAGGGCGGCAAGATTGCCGAGGCTGCTTTTGTGGGCAGCGGATGCGCAATCTCTCAGGCGTCGGCTGATATTATGAGCGATCTGATGATCGACCGCACCCCAGAAGAGGCCATTGAACTCTGCAAACTCTTTGGACGCATGATTCGCGGAGAAGAGACCGACGAGGCCGCGCTTGACCAGCTGGAAGATGCCAACATTCTGCACGACATCGCTCACATGCCCGCACGCGTTAAGTGCGCCGAGCTGGCATGGCATACGCTCGAGGAGATGCTTGAGGCCCACAGCAGCGGTTCTGCCGCAGCCGGTGCGTCTACCACCGAGGACGGTACCGAGAGCAAGCGTGCCGAGGACGGCGCCGAGAGCAAGCACGCCGAGGACGGCGAGTAGCCGTGGCCGGAATGTTCTCTACAAAGGGAATGTACGCACTCCGCGCAATGGCTGACTTGGCTGTTCACGAGGGATGGGTCTCGCTGGGCGACGTTTCCGAGCGCCAGAACATCTCGCGCAAGTACCTTGAGCAGGTCATTGCCCTAATGCACAAGGCGGGATACGTCGAGAGCCTGCGCGGAAAGGGCGGCGGCTATCGCCTCACGCGCAAACCCGAGGACTACACGCTGGGTGAGATTCTTCGTGCAGCCGAAGGCAATCTTGCGCCCGCTAGCTGCTTGAACTGCACAAACACCACCCTCTGTCCCCAGATGGAGTCCTGCACCACCATCAACATTTGGCGTGACCTTGGCCGCATGACCTCCAGTTTCCTGGACAGCAAGACGCTCGCGGACATCGCCCGCAACGAAGGCAACATGCACGTCTCCCCCGCCGACAACCCTACCGCTGAGTAAACGTTTAAGCTGCGGTTTTATTGTCGTGTGCGGTGGTGCTTCATGACAAGAGGGCTCTGAAGTGCACCGGGTTTCTCGCGAGAAAGACGCACCAGGAGTGCGGCGAATGCAAGCCGAGTGCGAGCCTGATTTCTGCAAAGAATCTGTAAATTTTGCCTAAGAACATCAAAGAATCTGTGGATTTGCCTGATTTCATCAAAGAATCTGTGTCAGATTTACAGATTCTTTATACTTTTCAGGCAACTTAAAAGGGTCACAGACTCGCTTGTCCTGAATTTAGCAGAGCTTTTCTAGTTCACTCCACAATTTGATTCTTTTAGCTCTTTCCATTTTTCTGCGATCAGATGATGTATGTCTTCTTGGAATATCAAGTTGATTTCTAATTGAATTAAACATGTTATCCATAAAAACGATGTCATCATACTCAGCTTTTCCAATAACAAATTCCATTATTCCAGCTGAAACGAGTTCGTTATTACGCCGATAGTCGCGCGTTGAAACCTCTGCTAATTCATGTACGGCTCCATTGTATTCAATGGCTGCTTGTCTATTTGTGTCTGCATCGTAGTTACCCTTTGAAAGCAATAGATCGATAGCCCTTGTTTTCTCTGTAAGTATTCTGCTCTTTAATTGCTGAATCCTTACTTCCTTATTTAGCTCAACCTTAGGAATTGCATAACCACCTGCGGACACAGGAAGCGAAGCGCGAAGAGCAAGTTTGACTTCCATTGGAGAAGCAGCATTATCAAAAGAATACGATGATGCTAATCTTGCATTACTTATTCCGTTACATCTAGAAACTGAGGATAAATAACGCTCAAAGTCTACCTTTTGAAAAACTGGATCATACCAATTAGATCTCAATTCAGAGGTAGATGGGTTGATAACATACCTGCCTTGGAATTCTGAAATTAGCATCACTGTTTCTAGTAATGTTTGTTCTTGGGCCATTTCAATCATGAGTTCAAAAGGTGACGCCACTTTAATCGCTGATGTACCAAGACTCAACTCCATACACGGAGTTTGCGCAAAATGAGACGAAGTGTGAAATTTTATTCTGCTCGATTGGTAGGTATTTTTCTTCTCGTCAACTACCAACTCAATTGGTTCAGTCAGCATTATTCCTAAGCTAGAAAATACCTTCTCCTTGATTTGACCAAGCTCCAAAGTTAAAAACTCTGTATGAATTCCGGTACTCGAAGAGTCACGGTGAATCAGTCCGTGACCCTTAATTCTCATAGCACGGAATAATTGTAGAGCGGTTGTATGTGATAGATAGAATTCCATGATTACATAGTATTTTCTTAAGAAAAACTTGCAACTTATATCGCTGATTGTAAATAAGTGACATTTCTTGTAAAACTGCAGGTCAGGCAAACCTGTCAGAAAATCATTGCCACTAAATGTCCAGCTAGCAGTGTTAGACCTTCCCTGCGACGTATTCTTGGTCAAATTCCGGTCAAATTCAATTTGCGCCAAATTCGCAATTTTCATTTCTGCTGTACGAATGTACTGAGGCGAGAAGATCCAGTTTTCCTTGTACAAAAATTGCCTAAAAAGTTAAAAGAATCTGTAAAATGGCCACAGAATCTTTGACAAAATCAGGCAAATCCACAGATTCTTTGCCAAGTTTAGGCAAAATATACCGAATCTTTTCACTTTTCAGGCACACATTAGGGCGCACTTATCGCACCCGCATCTCGCGAGAAGAACGTACCAGGCGCATGTCTTTCGCACATGCCAGCCCAACAAAAAACGGACCTGGAGAAAATCCAGGTCCGTCGCTTTAACTAGCTGCGAGAGTGCGTCGCTTCATCGCACGCTCAGCGTATGCTGCAGGTTAGTTCCAAGCCTTACCGTCGGAACCAAACTCGCGGATGAGCTCCTTGGTGCGCTCAACGATTGCCTCACGACCAGGCTTTAGGAGCTTACGAGGATCGTAGCCCTTGCCGTTGTCAACAAGGCCAGCCTCAACGTACTTCTTGGTTGCCTCAGCAAAGACAAGCTGAAGGTCGGTGTTAACGTTGATCTTGGAGATGCCCATAGAGATAGCCTTCTGAACCTGCTCTACAGGAATGCCGGTGCCACCGTGGAGAACAAGTGGAAGATCACCAACGCGCTCCTTGATAGCCTTGAGCTGGTCAAAGGAGAGGCCCTCCCAGTTAGCTGGGTAGATACCGTGAATGTTGCCGATACCGCAAGCAAGGAAGTCAACGCCCAGGTCAGCAATCTTTGCGCACTGCTCAGGATCAGCAAGCTCACCCTTAGCGGTAACGCCGTCCTCGGTGCCGCCGATGCCGCCGACCTCAGCCTCAACAGAAATACCCTTTGCGTGAGCTGCCTTTACGACCTCTTCGGTGCGCTTAAGGTTGGTCTCAAAATCAGGCTCGTGAGAACCATCGTACATGATGGAAGTAAATCCAGCCTCGATGCACTTGAATGCATCCTCGTATGAACCGTGGTCAAGGTGGAGAGCAACTGGAACAGTGATGTTCTTGTCCTCAACAAGACGACGAACCATATCTGCGACAACGCGGTAGCTTACCTGCCACTTTGCTGCGCCGCTGGTGCACTGAATGATGACAGGAGACTGAAGCTCTTCTGCTGCATCAAGGATTGCTGCGGTCCACTCAAGGTTGTTCTCGTTGAATGCGCCGATGCCATAGTGACCCTTCTCGGCACTCTGGAGCATGGCTTTTGCGCTTACAAGCATGCTAAACCTCCGTTTGACGGAAAACTGATACATATAAATGATACCTTGTTTCATCACCTTTGATACGGTCGTTTTTAACAAATACATGGCGAGAAACACGCGCATAAGAAAATCGCTTAGTTACTCACAGAACTTCTCGCCATTTCCGACACTGAAGTTGTATGTTGGATGAAACTTAATGCCCTCTGATGTTGCGATTTAGCGACGAAACATTACATCTTCACAAAAATGAGGTAGGCTATCAGTTCGAAGAAAGGAGCATCTTGTGAGCTATAAGCACTTTGATGCAGACAAAACTCGATTAGCTTCGCCTGCTCAGCCTACAGATGAGGCAACAGACGAGAAGCCCGGCCTTCTGAAGGACGTCTCAATTACCCAAATTTTGGCAACATCGCTTGCCGCGGTGACCGCGTTTGTACTGTCAAATCAGATTGGTATTGCTGGTTCAATCATCGGCGTGGCCGTTGGTGCCGCTGCGTCGGCGCTTGCTTCGCAGATTTACCAGAACGTTATTAGGCGCTCTACGCACAAGTTCCGTAGCAGCGACAACGATGAATATAACCAGCAGGCATATCCAAACAGCAGCCAAACAACGCTTGAAGGCACACAATATATGCCTCGAGCACAATATGCACCTTCTCGCGATTATTATCCCAACGCTGACTCTGGTACAGGGCAGTCGTCGCAGGTAAATCGCACACCAACGCTGTCTCGCAAGCGTGTAAGAGCGCTGACTATCGTGACCATTATTTCAATTATCTTTACCATTTCTGCCGTCATTCTTTATGCAATGTTCCTCAGCTATATCACCGACGGATCTGGCTTGGGACCAAAGGTCAGCACAACCCCAGTTGTGACGGAAAAAACTACGAATACCAGCAATTCGACGGATAAGAAAGACGATTCCAGCTCTTCTAGCGAGAAGACCGACGAGTCAAGCAAGTCCACTGATTCCAAGGATTCCTCTTCGGAGAGCACTGACTCCAAGAAATCAGAGACCACCAGCTCCGACAGCTCGTCTAGTTCGGAAAAGACCAGCGACTCTAGCAGCTCAAGCAGCTCGTCTGAGAGTAATTCTTCCAGCAACAACTCTGGAACGGGCAGCTCAAGCAGCAATTCTGGTTCCAATCAGAACTCTGGCTCTGGCAATAGTTCTGGCAGCGGATCCAGTGGTTCTGGCTCAAACAGCTCCAACGGAGGCAACTAAGTCGCGGTCGCAGCACGGTCGGCGCAACTAACAGCAACAACAAACAGCAGCTCACACAGAGCTTGCTACAGAAAGGATGGGTATGGAAACCACAAACGCATGGAAAAAGTACACCTCGGAGGACCTGGAGAAGCTCCAGTCGTTTACCGAGGGCTACAGAAAGTTTATCTCCGATAACAAGACTGAGCGCGAATGCGCCGCAAGCGCTATCAAGCTTGCCGAGGCAGCAGGTTACGTTAAGCTTTCTGACGCCATCGCTGCAGGTAAAACCCTCAAGGCTGGCGACAAAGTCTATGCAGACATTCGCGGCAAGTCCGTCATCTTTGTCCAGATTGGTACCAAATCCCTGGAAGAGGGCCTAAACATTCTTGGTGCTCACATCGACTCCCCTCGCCTGGACGTCAAGCAGAACCCTCTTGAGGAGCGCAACGAGCTGGCCACCTTTGACACCCACTACTACGGCGGCGTCAAGAAGTACCAGTGGGTCACCATTCCTCTGGCAATTCACGGCGTTCTTGCACTTAAAGACGGTAGCGTCGTAAACGTATGCGTTGGTGAGGACCCAACCGATCCTGTTTTCTGCATTTCCGACCTTCTCATCCACTTGAGCGCTGAGCAGCTTGGAAAGACCGCTTCCAAGGTCATCGAGGGCGAGATGCTCGACCTCATTATTGGCAACCGTCCACTTGTTTGGGGCCAGAATGGCGAGAAACCCGCTGATGCAGAGGGCGACGAGCCAAAGGAAGCTGTTAAGGCAAACGTCATCAACATCCTGAAGGACCTCTACGGCATTGAGGAAGCAGACCTTCTCTCCGCTGAGCTTGAGATTGTTCCTGCAGGTCCTGCTCGCGACATGGGCTTTGACCGCTCCATGATCTTGGGCTACGGTCACGACGACCGTAGCTGCTCCTACCCTTCCCTGATTGCGCAGCTTGAGTGCGACACTCCTGCGCGTACCTCCGTCACCATCCTGACCGACAAGGAAGAGATTGGCTCCGTTGGCGCCACTGGCATGAATTCTCTCTTCTTTGAGAACATCATGGCAGAGGTTCTGGCGCTTGCTGGTTTTGAGTCTCCACTTTCCCTGCGCCGCTGCATGGCTAACTCCTACATGCTCTCTAGCGACGTTTCTGCTGGTTATGACCCAAGCTTTGCTGGTAGCTTTGAAATCAAGAACTCCGCCATCATGGGTCACGGTCTTGCATTCAACAAGTTCACTGGTAGTGGCGGCAAGTTTGGCTCTAACGATGCTGATGCCGAGTACGTTGCACTGATTCGTCGCATTATGGACAACGCTGGCGTCCAGTTCCAGACCGCTGAGCTTGGCCGCGTTGACGCTGGTGGCGGCGGAACTATCGCATACATGCTGGCTAAATATGGCATGCACGTCATCGACTGCGGCGTTCCTGTTCTCTCCATGCACGCACCTTGGGAGATTGCAAACAAGGCCGACATCTTTGAGGCTTATCGCGGATACCGCGCATTCCTCGAGTTCAGCGAGTAATTAAGCTACACAAATTAGCTGCACAAACAAAATTGTGCACGCAAATCAAGCTAACAAGAAAGACGTGAGAGACAAACTCTCACGTCTTTTTCTGTATCAAATCCAAGGCGAGAAACCCATCCAGCCCGCAGTGAACTGCCTCCCATTTCTTGGACACGAGAAATAGAAAGCAGTTCAAAACACACCTAAGTCAGATAATCTGTCAAAAAGACGTATACATGACGCTGAAAATACCTCAAACGTGCAGATTATCTTCATTAGATGTGTAATATGCCCGCAATTGAGCAGAATATCTGACTTAGGTGTGTTCCGTAGATACTAAATTTACCGGTAGTTAAATTTCTTATATAAGTCTATTCATGTTTAAGCATATTAGATGAAGTTTATGCATAGAGATGCATATCAGGTAGTGCGACCGCCTAGCTGCCTGGCTATCTTGATTAGGAACATGTCGATTCTTCGGCAGAACCTACCAAAGCTGCGCTATTTTGTGGGCCAGGCCTAAAAGCCAACGCTAACACGCTGCAGAATCATAATCACCCACATATGAACTGCCTCCCATTTCTTATGTCCAAGAAATGGGAGGCAGTTCACAAGTGCGCAGGTAGGCGTTACTCATTTAAACAATAGCGAGAAACCCGACGCGCGAGAAACCCGACGCGCGAGAAACCCGCGCAGTAGAAGCTCGCATAAGGCGCGACGCGCGAGAAACCCGTGTTAGTTGGCGGTTTCCTCGGCGAGCGTCTGAAGCGTTGCCATGAGAGATGGAACAACCTGCTTCTTACGACTGACAACGCCTGGAAGAACAGCAATATTGCCATCAACCTTTACGTTAAAGGCGCGCTCGATGACATTGGCAGCATTTGCGCCGTAGAAGAGCATCTCGGTGACCTGGCTCTTTACGTCGGTGAACATGTAGAAGACCATTGGAAGCTCTTCGGACTTAGCGGCAGTCTCCAAGAATGGTCCAACAAGTTCCTCAGCAGCCTTGCGACTGGACTCGGTCATGAAGGAGCCCTGGCCAACGCCAAACTTTACGCCGCCACGGCTGAATACCTTGTAGTCACCGTGGAAGACTTCTTCTGCAGTACGACCAGTGAGGTCTGCGCCAGCGTCAAACATTTGCTCAGAGTAAGCGTCAATGTCTTCTCCGCAAATCTCTGCAAGCTTCTTACCAGCAACAATATCGCGCTCGGTGCAGGTAGGGGAGCGGAATGCAAGGGTGTCGGAAAGAATTGCAGAGAGCATGAGGCCAGCAATATTCTTTGGAATCTCGATGCCGTACTCGTGGTAGAGGCCATAGATGATGGTGCAGGTGCAGCCAACAGGGACGTTTCTAAAGGTAATTGGGTTAGAAGTCTCAATGGAGCCGATGCGGTGGTGATCAACAATCTCCATGATCTCTGCCTGCTCAAGACCATCAACTGCCTGAGTGCGCTCGTTGTGGTCAACAAGAATGACATGCTTCTTGCGAGGGTTCAAAAGACCAGGACCGCTGATAAGACCTGCAAAAGTGCCGTTCTCGTTGATAACAGGGAAGAAGCGGTGCCTTGAGTTGGTCATTTCCTTACGAGCATCATCAATTGCGGTGTTGACGCTGAACTTAAGGATGTCGTCAGTGAGCATCTTCTCACGTACAGGCATAGACATGATAAGCAGGCGAGCTACCTCAAAGGTATCGCGAGGAGTGCTGATAATAGCGCAATCACGCTTTTTAGCCAGGTCAATGACGTCCTGAGCAATTGGAGCATCGCAAGAGACAATAAGGCAGGAAGCGCCGTGCTCAACTGCGATAGTCTGGTTCTCATGGTTGCCAGCAACAACAATGATATCGCCAGCGTCAACAATCTCTGAAAGGGCGGAAGCGCTGGTACCAACGCGAATATTGCCCTGCTTAACAACGCCCTGAGGATCACCAAGAACCATGGTGCCGCCAAGCGTAGAAACGATATTTTCATAGCTTGTCTTAGCCTTAGAGAGCAGGTTTGGCTCGGAAAGGCTCATGTTTGCATTTGCAATATCTTTAACGGCAATCAGGCCGGTAAGCTCTTCTTCCTCATCAGTAACGCAGAGTGTATCAAGCTTAACGTCCTGCATAAGCTGCCAAGCAGCATAGAGGCTCATTCCAGCATCAACTTTTGGCTGAGCCTGAATCTCTGCATCTTTAATCTGAGGAGTAACCGTAGTAATAAGCTGCGGCTCTTCAAAGCCAAAGTGATTTAGGACAAACGCAGTCTCACGGTTGAGTGAGCCAGCGCGACGAGCTTCATAGATAGGGTTGTCAATCTGATTTTTGAGATACGCATAAGAAATTGCAGCACAAATGCTGTCTGTATCTGGGTTCAAATGGCCAATGATGTTTACTTTACGAATTGCTTCTGCCATCCTCGCCTCCCTGGTAATGTCGATGATGTAACTTTCTAATTAGAACACACTTTAGTAAGCACATTTTGTTTCTTTTTTAATACCAACTTGTAGTGTACCCCTCTCCGTTTTTACTTAGAACAGAAAATCGCAGAAAAACAGTGGGCGTACCTGTGAATCTGGTAAATGTGTATAGGACAAATGACAATTCAAAAGTTGAAGGAAATTAGTACAATGAAAGAGTTAACAAATCGATTGAATTGGAATACCTAGTGAGTTCTCCTACGCGTTTTTCTGCTAAAAAAAGAAACGCTCGTCATATGGTTAAAGCAGCGCACGTCCCTGAGCCTTCATCTGAGGCAGGGGAAGTTGCACCTGTAGAAGCACCTCAGGCTCCCGTAGAGAAGGCTGATACCACGGCAAGTCCAGTGGCCTCTCTGCAGACTGCATCTGAGCAGCTTTCGTCTGCTTTTGCGTCGTTTGCGCAGCGTAAGCCTGCAGAAAAACCTACTACAGAGTCTGCAGAAAAGTCCGCTACACAGCCCGCAGAAAAACCTGCAGAGGGCATGCGGTCTAAAGTTGCGTCAGAAAAAAAGAAGCGTCAGAAAACTCCTCTATCTGCACGCAAAAGCATTCGTGTGGAGAAACACCGCCACAATCAAGCAGATCCAGAACCAGAACAGCGTCATTCTCGCCCGGTGAGTGCGGGCAGAAGAAAGCTTGAGCTGGTAAGTGTCGTTGCAATTTTGGTGCTTGCGGTGCTCTCGATTGTGCTGGTTAACCGACCAAGTCAAAAAACGCTGGTGTTTGGCAACAATCAGGTGACGTATACCGGCACTACCATTCAAGGAAAGATGAATGGTCAAGGCAAGATGACTTTTGAGAATGGCGATACCTACGAGGGAGAATTTGTCGACGGGTATTTTCAGGGTACGGGAACGTATACCTCAAAAGATGGCTGGACATACGAAGGTCAGTTTGTAAAAGGCCAGGCAGATGGCCAGGGAAGGCTCACTACACAAGACAACATTGTGTATGAAGGAACTTTTAAGCAAGGGATTTATCAAAGTGCGAATTAAATGGTTTTCGCTTGTACGTATAACAGGACTTGTTTTAGTCCTCATATATCACTTTTTTAAGGACGCGCTTCCAGGCGGCTTCATTGGTGTCGACGTATTCTTTACGTTCTCGGGCTATCTCATCACGGCTCTTTTGATTGATGAGTTTGCTCGCTTTAGATCCATCGACGTCATTGGGTTCCTACGCAGGCGTTTCTACAGAATTGTGCCGCCACTTGTGTTTATGGTACTGGTCTGCACGCCATTTCTTCTGCTTGTACGTACCGAGTTTATTGCCGGTATTAAGTATCAGATTGCTGCAGCTCTTGGTTTTGTGACTAACTACTTTGAGATAGTTCTGGGCAACAGCTACGAGAATCAATTTGCTCCTCATGTGTATCTGCACACCTGGAGTCTTGCCGTTGAAATGCACTTTTATGTGCTCTGGGGTTTGTGCGCCTGGCTGCTTGCTTGCATGAGCAAAACAATTAGAAGCTATAAGGTAAAGATTGCTGGAGCTTCCCTGGTGCTGTTGGTCGCTACTTACTTGGCGATGGCTACCGGCGCTCAAAGCTCCACGAATCTTTCTATCCAGTATTTCTCGACGCAAACGCACGTGTTCCCCTTCTTTATTGGTGCGCTTTTATCGTGTGTTGCAGGAATTGCACAGACGGGCGAGCTCTTTGACCAGCTCGAGCAGAAGCTTTCTACTCAGCTAACGCTTGTGGGCCTTGTGGCAAGCTGCGGTGTTCTTGTCTTCTTGAGCGTCTTCATGCACTTCGAGGACCTCTTTACGTACACCTTTGGTTTCCTTTTTGCCTCGCTCGCAGCAGCCGCAATGATTTTCTTTGCTCGCATGTTGCATCAAAAAACCGAGGGTATCAACGAGCCTGGCATCGTTTCTTTTGTGGCAGATACCAGCTACGGCGTGTATCTGTTCCACTGGCCTTTGTACATTATTTTTGCCGAGAAGGTCGATCCAGTCCTGGCTGCACTCCTAACCCTGGTGCTTTCGTTTGTATTTGCAAGTTGCTCGTTCTATGTGCTTGAGCCAGCGTTGGCAGGGAAGTCTCCAGAGATCTTCTCGCGCATCAAGCTTGATGGTCAGAAGGTTTTGCGAGGTACCGGCCTTGCGCTTATTCCTTTTGCTGCGGCCGTTGCCTTTATTGCGCTAACCGCTCCACAGCTTAGCGATTTCCAGAACGATCTGCTGCTCAATGCTTCGTTGCAGGAGCAGAGTACCATGACCATGACTCGCAAGCATGCGGATACCTCGCAGGCAAGCAACTACAACGTTGTTGAGGGAGTCACCTACATTGGCGATTCTGTTTCGCTGCGCGCTCGTTCTTACCTGCAGGATGCGCTGCCCGATGCTCAAATTGACGCTTCTGTTAGTAGAAACGTGGCGATGGGCGTAGATTTGCTGCAGTCCGCAATCGACAACAATACCCTCTACCAGGACGTTGTTGTTGCCCTGGGCACCAACCCTGTTGGCGGCTCCGATGCGGTTGATAAGATTGTGGACATGCTGCCGCGCGGACATCGTCTGATTTTTGTCACTCCGTATGACGGTAGAAACTCCGATCCAAATGCTGGTGCAAATGCTATTCGCGCACACGAGCTTGAGCTCGCTCAGCAGTACGACTTCATTACTATTGCGGATTGGGCACAGGTTGCTCAGGATAATCCTGACATTTGGGCAGGTACTGACTACGTGCACTTTGGCTCAGATTCAGATTCCATTAATCGAGGCGGTACCTTGTACGCGCAGATGGTTAAAGACGCCGTAGATAAAGCAAATCAAGGCCACGTAAAACCATAAAAGCCTAGGCCACGCCACAAAAGGCCACGTCAACCACAGTTTATTGCCATTCTTCCAGCTCGTTTGCGACGTGCGGTTGAATGGCAATTTGCATTTCGAGTGTGCTAGATGGCTTGGAAATTTGGGAGTTCCTTGCAACAAACCATCTGAAGACGGCAATCTAGCGTAAGTCATGATCACAATTAATGGGTTAATTCATTTTCATGTATAAATAAGGTTTGATATACGTAATGATGAATATCATTATATAAATAGTTTAACTACCGCTATTTTCAAGTCTCTAGCTACACACCTATGTCGGATAATCTGCTAAATGCGAGGCAAAAAACACACCTAAGTCCAATAATCTGCAAGATATAGAGGTTTTGAGTGCAATGTATACGCCTTTTTGACAGATTATCTTACATAGGTGTGTTTTCAGGTTTTGCAACCGCTCCCGCGCGCCTCGCATCCCGCACCTGCACGCCTCGCGGCGCACCCGCGCGCCTTCTTCCCGCTTCTTCTGCGGTGGAGTCCTCGCAATATTTCATTAGAATGGACTGTGTGAATATTTCATCTGACAGCCCCTTAAGGAGGAGCACATGGCAGAGTTTGTCTATCAGATGTACAAGGCTCGCAAAGCTGTCGGCGAGAAGGTCATCCTTGATGACGTCACCGTCGGCGTGTACCCTGGTGCAAAAATCGGCGTCGTGGGTCCAAATGGAATGGGAAAGTCCACCCTGCTCAAGGTTATTGCCGGTATGGAGGACGTCTCTAACGGCGAGGCAAAGCTTACCCCAGGTTACACCGTTGGCCTGCTTCAGCAGGAGCCGCCGCTGGATGAGACCAAAACGGTCAAGGAGAACATCGAGCTTGCCTTCGGTGACCTGCTTGCCAAGATCGCTCGCTTCAACGAGATTGGCGTTGAGATGGGCAACCCTGACGCCGATTTTGACGCGCTCATGGCAGAGATGGGCCAGCTCCAGACCGAGATCGACGCAGCTAACGGCTGGGATCTGGACAGCCAGCTCTCTCAGGCAATGGATGCGCTGCAGTGCCCAGATCCAGACTCTCCCGTCACTCATCTCTCTGGTGGCGAGAAACGCCGCGTAGCCCTGTGTCGTCTCCTTCTCGAGGCGCCTGACCTGCTGCTTCTTGACGAGCCCACCAACCACCTTGATGCGGAGTCGGTGCTCTGGCTTGAGAAGTTCCTGCACGATTACCCCGGCGCTGTCATGGCCGTCACGCACGATCGCTACTTTCTCGACGACGTCGCCGAGTGGATCTGCGAGGTTGACCGCGGACAGCTTTATCCTTACGAGGGAAACTACTCAACTTACCTGGAGAACAAGGCCGCACGTCTCGAGGCTCAGAACCAGCAGGACGCCAAGCGCGCAAAGAAAATGCGCGCTGAGCTGGAGTGGGTTCGTTCGTCTCCTAAGGCTCGCCAGGCAAAGAACCGCGCGCGTCTTGATCGCTATGAGCAGATGGAAGCAGAAGCTCGTGCATCCAAGAAGCTCGACTTCACCGAGATCCAGATTCCTGTGGGTCCGCGTCTGGGCCAGAAGGTCCTGGAGGCCGATCACATCCACAAGGCCTTTGGCGACCGCGTTCTTATCGACGACCTCTCGTTTAGCCTGCCAAGAAACGGCATTGTTGGCGTGATTGGTCCCAACGGTGTTGGTAAGTCTACGCTGTTCAAGGCTATTGTTGGTCAGGAGGAGCTCACTTCCGGCACGCTTGAGATTGGCGAGACGGTTCAAATTTCTTACGTTGATCAGCTCAGGCAGGGAATCGATCCAGATAAAACTATCTGGGAGGTTGTCTCTGACGGCAATGATTTCATTAAGGTGGGAGATACGGAGATTCCAAGCCGCGCCTATGTGGCTAGCTTTGGCTTTAAAGGACCTGACCAGCAGAAACGCGCTGGCGTCCTTTCTGGTGGCGAGAGGAACCGTCTAAACCTTGCCCTTACGCTAAAGCAGGGTGGAAACCTCCTGCTTCTGGACGAGCCTACCAATGACCTCGATATTGAGACGCTGGAAAGCCTTGAGGATGCACTTGAGCGTTTCCCAGGATGCTCGGTGGTAACCAGCCACGACCGCTGGTTCTTGGACCGTATTGCTACGCACATCCTTGCGTGGGAGGGTGACGACGAGAACCCGGGCAAGTGGTTCTGGTTTGAGGGTAACTTTGAGGCTTACCAGGCAAATCGTATTGAGCGACTTGGTCAGGAAGCTGCTCGTCCTCACCGCATCCATCGCAAACTTACGCGCGACTAGCGCATAGGTGGTGCAAGAGCAGCGTACACAAATAGGAGATAAAAATTG
>SKEK01000573.1_pt1 | contig 20102 bp, 19 predicted proteins | sample 4826761 | NCBI WGS metagenome assembly SKEK01 (sample SAMN11008811, study PRJNA524170) | human gut metagenome | biome: Human fecal sample; material: Feces; isolation source: fecal sample from pouch patient p32 | host: Homo sapiens | place: Israel: Tel-Aviv | collected 2015-10-13 | reverse complement strand
GGTTCGGATGTGGTGGCTGACCGGGATGTGTCACTGGCGGCGGGTAACCATGTTGATGTTCTTGCTGCCACCAGTACAGATACGTCCTGGCGCTTTAAGGAAACGAAGAAATCCGGTCTGATGGGTACCGGCGGTATTGGTTTCACCATTGGCAGCAGTAAGACAACGCACGACCGGCGCGAGGCCGGGACAACGCAGAGTCAGAGTGCCAGCACCATCGGCTCCACTGCCGGTAATGTCAGTATTACCGCGGGCAAACAGGCTCATATCAGCGGTTCGGATGTGATTGCGAACCGGGATATCAGCATTACCGGTGACAGTGTGGTGGTTGACCCGGGGCATGACCGTCGTACTGTGGACGAAAAATTTGAGCAGAAGAAAAGCGGGCTGACGGTTGCCCTTTCCGGCACGGTGGGCAGTGCCATCAATAATGCGGTTACCAGTGCACAGGAGACGAAGGAGAGCAGTGACAGCCGTCTGAAAGCCCTGCAGGCCACAAAGACAGCGCTGTCTGGTGTGCAGGCCGGACAGGCTGCGACAATGGCCTCCGCAACCGGTGACCCGAATGCGATGGGAGTCAGCCTGTCGCTCACCACCCAGAAATCGAAATCACAACAACATTCTGAAAGTAACACAGTATCCGGCAGTACGCTGAATGCCGGGAATAATCTGTCTGTTGTCGCAACCGGTAAAAACAGGGGCGATAACCGCGGAGATATTGTGATTGCCGGAAGCCAGCTTAAGGCCGGTGGTAACACAAGCCTGGATGCCGCGAATGATATTCTGTTGAGTGGCGCCGCAAACACACAAAAAACAACGGGCAGGAACAGCAGCAGTGGCGGTGGCGTGGGTGTCAGTATCGGTGCCGGTGGTAACGGTGCCGGTATCAGCGTCTTTGCCGGCGTTAATGCGGCAAAAGGCAGCGAGAAAGGTAACGGTACTGAGTGGACTGAAACCACAACAGACAGCGGTAAAACCGTCACCATCAACAGTGGTCGGGATACGGTACTGAACGGTGCTCAGGTCAACGGCAACAGGATTATCGCCGATGTGGGCCACGACCTGCTGATAAGCAGCCAGCAGGACACCAGTAAGTACGACAGTAAACAGACCAGCGTGGCTGCCGGCGGCAGTTTTACCTTTGGCTCCATGACCGGCTCAGGTTACATCGCTGCCTCCCGGGATAAGATGAAGAGCCGCTTTGACTCCGTTGCTGAACAAACCGGAATGTTTGCCGGTGACGGCGGCTTCGACATCACAGTGGGTAAACATACCCAACTGGATGGTGCGGTGATTGCCTCCACTGCCACACCGGATAAAAACCACCTGGATACCGGAACGCTGGGGTTCAGTGACCTTCACAACGAAGCGGATTATAAAGTCAGTCACAGTGGAATCAGTCTGAGCGGTGGTGGCAGCTTCGGGGATAAATTTCAGGGTAACATGCCGGGTGGCATGATATCCGCCGGAGGTCACAGCGGACATGCGGAAGGAACGACTCAGGCCGCAGTGGCAGAAGGCACTATCATCATCCGGGACAGGGACAATCAGAAGCAGAATCTGGCGAACCTGAGCCGTGACCCTGCGCACGCTAATGACAGTATCAGCCCGATATTTGACAAGGAGAAAGAGCAGAGGCGTCTGCAGACAGTGGGGCTTATCAGTGACATAGGCAGTCAGGTGGCGGATATTGCCAGAACGGAAGGACAGATAGCCGGTGAGAAAGCGAAGCGGGACCCGGCAGCTCTGAATCAGGCCCGCGCAGAGCTTGAGGCAGCAGGAAAGCCGTTTATGGAACAGGATGTGGCACAGCGGGCCTACAATAACGGCATGGCGGCCTCCGGTTTTGGAACGGGAGGCAAATACCAGCAGGCGATACAGGCCGCAACGGCAGCAGTACAGGGACTGGCCGGTGGTAATCTGAGTGCAGCCCTGGCAGGTGGTGCAGCACCGTATCTGGCTGAAGTGGTGAAAACCATGACCACAGACCCGGTTACAGGTGAGGTGAATAAGGCTGCAAATGTGGCTGCTCATGCCGTGGTGAATGCTGCACTGGCGGTGGCACAGGGTAATAACGCCCTTGCCAGTGCCGCAGGTGCAGCCACCGGTGAAGTGGTTGGGATAATAGCCACACAGATGTACGGTAAGCCGGTGAGTGAACTGAGCGAGACAGAGAAACAGACGGTCTCAACACTGGCAACGGTTGCTGCCGGTCTGGCCGGTGGTCTGGTGGGAGACTCAGGTGCTTCAGCGGTAGCCGGCGCACAGTCAGGTAAGACAACGGTTGAGAATAATGCGCTCAGCTTCGGTGATGGTTTTGAAAGCAATGCAGCTGCGGCTACATCATGGAACAAGTACGCGGTGGACAATAATCTGACACCGGAACAAACACAGGCTGGGCTGGATAAGATAGCGAAAGGTGATATGCCGGACAGTACCAATATCACGAAAGTGATCGTGGATGGATATCAGGATGGTGTAATGATTGCCGGGGCATGGTATCTGGGGCCTGCTGCGTCAGCAGGTAAAGTTCTTGGTGGCGGGCTTCTTGGACTGGCGGCCAATAGTGGTTATCAGGTCTATGATTTGAACCAGCCGCAGAATGCGAATAAGTCGTGGGACTATCTGGGAAGCGCGACCTCATTTACAACAGGCATGATGGCTCCCGGTCGTGGTGTCCTTGCGAACACAGGTATCGCAATGGGTGGGGCATTCTTTACTGATGGTCCAAATACAGCTTCACTGGCCGGGGCTGGTATTGGTGCTGGTCTGGGTGGGGCATTTGGGAAGTATGCCCCCACAGCCGTGGGGAAAATCTTAGGGAATGATCCTGTTCCGGGCTTTATTTATGAGCTTGGCGGTGGTGCTGTCTCTGAGTTTACCAATGGAATTATCAAGGATTTCAATAATCCTCAAGCTCCTGAAAAAAAGGAAAATAAATGAGAATTTTGTGGAATTATTTAACTCTCCTTCTGTACTGCTGCCTGTTTTTTACAATAGCGTTACTTGGAGTCGGTTTGGTTGTATCTCTGTTTTTTTCTTTCAAAAATGAGTTTTTTTTATTTCCAATCAATCAAATAAAAAGGGCTGTTTATTTTGGTGTTATTACCGGGTTAACTGCATGGGTTGGGATTGTTTTTTCTAAACTGATAGCCAGATATAAATCAAGGAAAACACCGCCTGACTCTGAGTGACTTTTGATATAACGCAGACAGTACAGTTGCAAACATCTGTTGGGTTCCAGACATAACGCAAATTATGCTTGGTTCGTTGTTCTGAACTATACATAATTTGCGTTATGTTGAACCGTTGGAGGCTGTTCACCTGTAGGTGAATGTTGAGAATAACCAGCTGGGTGGCAGTGAATGGCTCCAGACGGAAAAAGCCAGAGAGCATGGTGCTTATGTTCTCTCCTGTAGTGATAATCCTTCCGGTGAAGCCTGTAAGCGGGGGCAGGCTGAAAATAAAGCTTATGCTGCCGCATTAGCGACAGGTGGCTGTTACCGGGGAGTGCCCAAGCTATGTGGTTACTTGGTGCCGGAGCAAATGCCGTGATGCAGTATGCAGATAGTGGTGAAATAAACTCGGTCAACTCAGTGGCAGCAGGTTGGATAAATGCGATAACCATGGGGCAGGGCTGGAAAGGGATAATAGCCTAGAATGTGGCAGGTGGTGCGTTGGGTAACTGGATTGACAACAAAGATCCTCTGTCTGGTGCACTTGCGTATTACCGTGAAGGAGATCGGTAACATCGATGGAGATCGGTTCGCGTCAGTTTCCCCCTGTGTCAGCATAGTTGTCGCCTAGATTTTTACACAGGAGAGAGACTATGCCCGCACATGCAGTACCAATTGATATAAAAGAACAAGGTGTTACCTGGTTATTACTACCTTATAGTTGGTCCATACGGCATATTGCTCGTAAACTGGACCTGAGCCCTTCAGTAATAGCAAGATGGAGACTTGAACTGGTGCAACAAGGCCTGTTACCTGAAAATGAAAAAATATCTTCTGTCGATGGAAATGAATGGACACCGGAGCGACGATTTTCTGTTGTAATTGAAACTGCAACATTATCTGAAATGGAACTGGCTGATTATTGTCGGAGAATGGGGTTATTTGTTGAGCAAGTTAAAGAATGGAGAGCTATATCCATTCAGGCTCATGAAATGAAAATGGCAGAAAGTCGCCGTGCTGATAAAGAATTACGCGAAGCAAAGACCCGGTTACGGGAACTGGAAAAAGAACTTCTCCGTAAAGATAAAGCTCTGGCGGAAGCAGCTGCTCTTTTGATGTTAAGGGAAAAGTTCAATGCCCTCTGGGACAACAGCGAGGAAGGCTGACTCCTCTTCCAGAGCGGCAGAAGATTATTAATCTGGTCAGCGAGGCTGTCAGTTCAGGAGCGAGAAAAACACAAGCCTGCCAGTGTATTGGTATTTCAGTCAGAACACTTCAACGTTGGATGCAGGGTGGTGTGGTTCATGCAGATCAGAGACCAGGTGCATCAAGGCGTACCCCGGGGAATAAACTGTCAGAAACAGAAAGATTAAGAATACTTGATGTATGCAATTCTCCGGAGTTTGCATCATTGTCTCCGAATATTATTGTTCCGACTCTTGCCGACAGAGGGGTTTATATCGCGTCAGAATCAACTTTTTATCGCGTATTAAATTTAGCTAACCAACTGATAAGGAGAACCCGTGAACACCAATATAAGCGGCCTGAAGTACTCAAAGCTGTAGCCCCCAACCAGGTGTGGAACTGGGATATTAGTTATATCCCATCGTGGGTTAAGGGGCAGCATTTTTATCTCTATATGATCGTCGATATTTATAGCCGAAAAATTATAGCTGCCGAAGTATTTACGAAAGAATCTGGGCAGTATGCGGCAGAACTGCTTCAACGTGCTGTATGGAATGAAAAATGTTCATCCCGCAATCTCGTGCTTCATTCTGATAACGGAGGACCAATGCGCAGTTGTACGTTACTGGCAAAAATGTACGCTCTTGGCGTATTAAGTTCTTATTCCCGTCCCCGGGTCAGCAATGATAACCCTTATTCCGAATCGCTCTTCCGGACGATTAAGTATTGTCCATGGTGGCCAGAGAATGGTTTTCGAACCATAGATGAAGCCAGAAGTTGGTTAAGCAGGTTCATGCGATGGTACAACCTGGAACACAAGCACAGCGGTATTAAGTATGTTACTCCGGATGAACGCCATCGCGGAATTGACGTACAAATACTGGAAGCCGGAAAAAAGTTTATCGCGAAGCTCGCAAACGTCATCCTGAGCGCTGGAGCAAACAGTTGCGTGACTGGGAACTCATTCAGGCAGTTTATCTGAATCCAGAAAAAGAAGCGGCATAACTGTAATTTTATTACATCAGGCGACAACTACCTTGAAAAACGCCGCGAATCACTGATCGATGTTCCATGAAAATACGCAGCACTTATCAATGGTGGTGCTTCTGGTATTGATTATGGCATTGGTAAGGGACTTTCATGGGGGGTTAATGAAGGGAAGGGGCAAACTGGAGGAAAGGTGGCTGGAACCCTAAGTTTAATGCTGATCTGAGACATTACTTGGCCCATACGTAGACTACCACGATGCCGCTATCACGCCTGAATATGTCATAAATGAATCTATGACCTTTAATTACTTGTCTCAATAAATACTCATGACGATTTTATTCTGACAGTTTTTCATTATCAGGCCTGATGTCAGGTTAGGGTATACACATGTCTGACAAAATTTGAACGTTAATAATTCAGCCAAAGTGTTTGCAGAAAACGGGAGAGTAGGAATGACTAATTTATTCAAGAAGCTTTTTGGCAGAAAGAATAAAGATTCCAGTGCTAACACAGCAATTCTTTCAGAGCCAGATCTCACAATTGCACGAGCGAATAACGAAATACAGTTACTCACACAAGCCGCTATAGAAATGTGGGGACTTGATACTGCTGCGTGGGATGTTGATCTTAATACAGGTACAATCACCTTCACCAATGATGAAAAAGAGATCATGGTCACAGCACCTGTTCAAGTGGTTGGCACTTACGATACTGAAGACAGCACCTGGTTATGGGGGTAGGACCATCCGTCAGTCAGCGAGTCACTTGGAGAATATGCCCGGCGCGTGCACGACTTTGGTGAGCAATATGGCAAAGAAACACTAACCACACGCAAAATTGCTGCGTCTATGGATGATGCCTGGGAATTTACTGCTCTTGCCTGTTATCTCGGCGATGGACAGGGAGGTTATAGGGGAGTATCTGGTTCAACTTGTGTTTTTATGGTCTATGGTCCAGTGACACTCAACAAAAAGGATTAAGCATATCTGCTATTCTATTTACTTTAAGTTAGGCATGACGCTTATTTATTGGTGAGCACTACGTTCCATGGAGGTAGTTCATCAACAGGTTGGAAGGCCATTCCGGCAAAACTTTCAGTATATGAGGCAGATACGCTTCCGGATCGATATCGCTCAGCCGATAGGTTCCGATTAGTCCGTGCGCAGTGCACCGCGTTTTCTGCTGTAATAGCTGCCGAAGAACACTGTTATCAAATAAATCTGGATTATTTTAATGCACAAAAATAATGAATTTTATGTTTGTCGGGTATGTGGTGCTGAACAGCCAGAAGCACCATGGGGAGATGATGGTGAGACACCAACATACGATATATGTAATTGCTGTGGGGTTGAATTTGGTTATGAGGATTCGACCGTGCAAAGTATAAAAAAATATAGAGCAAAATGGTTAGACAGTGGTGCGAAATGGATGAATAAAAAATCGGAACCACAAAACTGGTCGGTTGATGAACAACTTGCACACATCCCACTGAAATATCGTTGATTTTGATAAAGTTTTAATAAGTGAAGATATTGCGCGTACACAGGGAGAACTGAATGCGTTGAAGGCCGCGAAGGAAGCAACCGGCGAAACACTTCCTGCTAATGCAACAGAGAAACAACGTCAGGAATATCTTGCGAAACTGCGTGACACGCAGGCTTACAGGAATGAAATGGCGAAGTATGGTACCGGCAGTGAAATTCAGCGGGGTATCCAGGCCGCGACAGCGGCGCTTCAGGGGCTGGCGGGGGGTAATTTAGCAGGTGCTCTGGCCGGAGCTTCAGCACCGGAACTGGCACATCTGCTGAAATCAACAGAAAAAGACCCGGCAGTAAACGCCATTGCTCACGCCATTCTGGGCGGCGCAGTAGCGGCAATGCAGGGTAATAATGTCGCTGCCGGTGCAGCAGGCGCAGCAACGGGAGAGCTGGCAGCCAGAGCGATTGCCGGAATGTTGTATCCTGGCGTGAAGCAGTCAGACCTCAGTGAAGAGCAGAAGCAGACGATAAGTACGCTGGCAACTGTGTCAGCAGGGCTGGCCTGCGGTCTTACCGGAAACAGCACCGCATCAGCAGCAGTGGGAGCACAAAGCGGGAAGAATGCTGTTGAGAATAACTCACTCAGTGATGGCTGGAACAATATCCTGCCATCAGGAACACAGGATTACGGACAGGCCGTAGCCTCGTGGAATCAGTATGCTCAGGACAATAATCTGACACCGGAGCAGGTTCAAGAAGGGATGAATCGTATAGCTATTGGTGAAGGGCCTTCTTGGGGGACAACATATAAAGTACACCCGGTAGTTCAGGCTGGCGGTGATGTTAGCTTTATCCGGGGTTATACTTTAAGCGGAACTATAGATGACAATCATATTTCAGTTAATCAAGGGGATATTTATAGTATAGGTGCTCATGGCGGAGCCTCGATCGGATTATCCTTTGGCCCGTATTTCCCGGGATTAATAAATTCAAATGATAACGATTATTCGATAAATGGTGGTTTTGGCGTTGGTGCAGTGGGGCTTTCTACGGGTAAAGATGGTGTTAGTTTCACTTTTGGTTTTGGCCCAAGTTGGGGTTGGAGTGCAACTGAAATTAAAGGCGTTGACGTTAATGGCACTTCAACAAGTGAGGTTTATCGATATGATTTTAAATAATTTTTATAGTTTACTATTTTTATTGATGCTTGCGCTGTCAATATTTTCCTTCACAGTGCTATTTGCTTTGTTTATATATAAAGATCTCGGTGGTGTAAAATTTGCCCGGGACTCTTTTTTGTTTTTTGATTATATATTTTTTAGTTCTGACATGAGAGCAAATGCCTCTGCACTATCGGTTATCTGTGTTTTTATATTTGGATTGGCTTTTGATCATAATCGTAATCCACTTGTTAAGAATTACTTGGTCGATATAGTATGGTTTTTAGGTGTTGTTTTATTTTTTATACACTGTCGTTTTTTTTCTAATCTGGAATATGGTAAGACAAAAATTATTTTTGTAAGAGAGCTTTTTTTCAACCTAAAAATAAAACTAAGGTTAATATTTTTATGGTTGTCACGATTATTATTCATCATATTGATATTAAATCGTTTTTATCGTTGATTTGTTGTTGAGAATAATTTACTTGGCGGTAGTGAATATGCTCATGCTGCGTGGATACGCCAGCATGGTATCGACATGGCGACATGTACAGAAAACTCTTCCGGTGCCGCCTGCCAGAAAGCAATGAATGAGAGGGATGCTGTAGGGCTGGCTTTGGCAACAGGTACTGTGGCACTACTCCCCGGTAGTGCTCAGGTAATGTGGGGACTTGGAGCAAGTGCGAATGCTGGTATCAGTTATCTGGCTGATGGTACTGTAGATCCGGCAAACGCAGCCATTGCAGGCTGGGGGAATGTGTTCAGCATGGGTAATGGCCTGGCGGGGACTGTGGGCTGGAATGCTGCAGGTGGTGCGCTGGGTAACTGGATCGGCAACAAAGATCCTCTGTCTGGTGCAATTTCAAATGGTATCGGTTCTGCTGCTGGGTATGGTATCGGTAAAGGTATTACTTAGGGGACAGATAAGATTACGAATGCTGTAGGAAAATGGGTGACAAATGGCTGGGATCCTAAGTACGATCCAACATGGATAAAATATGCTGAAGTAAATCGTAACGATATCATTCGAGAAGGCATGAAACCGAGCAATATTCCTGGAACTGCTGGAGATATTGGCGGTTCTATAGGATCCGAGCTAGGTGGAAAAGTAACAGATAAAGTATCTGAGGAACTCAAGAAATGAAATATTCTTTTCGAGTGGTAATAGGTAAGTTTATTATATGCAGTTCAATTCTCTTATTGTGTTTTATTGGCATGATCTTAGCGGCCATAATAACTAAACTAACGTTTGTAGCGTTAGCATGGTTTCAAAGCGGGATTTTTGAAGTTTTGTGGAGCGATATTGTTTATGCTGCTCAGTTGGGTGGTCTGGGGGGGGGGGCATATTAGGTTTTTGTTGGGTTTTGTTATATCTTTTTAGGGCAAAGGGCTTTAGTTGAGAATAACTACCTGAGCGTGTCTGAAAAGACAGAACTTGAGATAGCAAAACAGACGCTTAAAAACAGTAAAGATCCGGCAGAACGTGAAAAGGTACAGCAGAAATATGATGCATTGCTTGAAAAAGATATTGCCAGTGATAAGGAGGTTATTGCTGCCTGCAGTAATGGTAATGCGGGGAGTTCAGCGTGTGCTAGCGCAAGGCTGAAAGTTATTGCGTCGAAAGAAGGGTACGAAGATGGCCCTTATAAGAGACTGTAATTAAAATTGTGTAATTGCCTGTTTTTGATATGTTCACTCCAACAACGGAGACAGGCAAACGATGGACGAAAAGAAACTTAAAGCCCTTGCGGCTGACTGGCCAAAGGCCTTAAAACCGAAGCCGACCTCAACCAGTTTTCACGCATGTTGACAAAGCTTACCGTCGAAACGGCGCTCAATGCAGAACTGACTGACCATCTCGGTCATGAGAAAAATGCTCCTAAATCAGGCTCTAATACCCGTAATGGCTACTCGTCAAAAACGGTATTGTGCGATGATGGCGAGATCGAACTTAACACGCCGCGTGACCGTGAAAATACCTTCGAACCGCAACTAATTAAGAAGCATCAGACACGCATCACCCAGATGGACAGCCAGATTTTGTCCCTGTATGCCAAAGGCATGACTACGCGGGAAATCGTTGCCACGTTCAAAGAAATGTACGACGCCGATGTCTCGCCCACGCTGATATCCAAAGTGACCGATGCGGTTAAAGAGCAGGTCTCTGAATGGCAAAATCGACCGTTGGATGCACTGTATCCCATTGTTTATCTTGACTGTATTGTGGTTAAGGTTCGTCACGGCGGGAGTGTCATTAACAAAGCGGTGTTCCTCGCGCTGGGCATCAATACCGACGGTCAGAAAGAGCTGCTGGGTATGTGGCTGGCAGAAAATGAAGGTGCAAAGTTCTGGCTGGGTGTACTGACTGAGCTGAAAAATCGTGGCCTTCAGGACATCCTGATTGCCTGCGTGGACGGCCTGAAAGGCTTCCCGGAAGCGATAAATAGCGTGTACCCGCAGACGCATATTCAGCTCTGCATCATCCATATGGTGCGCAACAGCCTGAAATTCGTGTCGTGGAAGGATTACAAAGCCGTCACCAGCGGGCTGAAAGCGGTATATCAGGCCCCGACAGAGGAAGCGGCGTTGATGGCGTTGGATAAGTTTGCAGGCGTCTGGGATGAAAAATACCCGCAAATCAGCAAGAGCTGGCGCACACACTGGGAAAATCTCAACACCTTCTTCGGTTACCCACCGGATATCCGCAAGGCCATCTACACGACGAATGCCATCGAATCGCTGAACAGCGTCATTCGGCAGGCGATAAAGAAGCGCAAGGTGTTCCCAACGGACGACTCGGTGCGAAAAGTGATTTATCTGGCGATACAGTCGGCGTCAAAAAAATGGAGTATGCCAATCCAGAACTGGCGGCTGGCAATGAGCCGTTTTATTATCGAGTTTGGTGACCGCCTTAGCGAGCACCTTTAATACGGCGGCAGTTACACAGAATTATTTACAGGGTCGACTGGGAACATATTCAGGCAGTGTATCTGAATCCAGAAAAGAAACAGCATAATGTAATTTTATTACAAAAGGCGACAATTAGCTTGAAAAACGCCGTTATTGGGTGTTCTACTACCATGAAAATACGCATTTTTCACACCGCACATTACGAAACTCGCATCACGGAGAATGAAAGCTATCAGACACTGGTTGCTATTTTTGACCACAGAAGGTAGTGCTGTTTACCGCCAGAGCTGTGCTGGCGGGGAGCGAATCCGAACCATGTCGATAATTGTCACCGGCCAGAGAACTATGTGGCATCAATTTTGCTGAAAAATACTGCAGCAATCAGAGGACTGACGCCCGGGATTTTTAAACAAATTCAGTTTTCATCGTAGTATCACTTTATCAGCCAAGTCATAAAGTTCAGCTGTATTTTGGGAGGTAAAGCGATATTATGATTATATTTTATGTTTGATAGAAATATTTCAGGGCAGATACAATACCATGGGTATAATTCAGTTTTTTCAGACACAAACAAAAATAACTATTGGATACATTATTTCTGTCACAGCTTTCTTGTTTTGAGTAACCATAAACCAAATATTCTCTAAGAGCCACTATTGTTTTTTCACTTCTGATTGGTGATATTTCAATCAGAAGCGAAAAGTGCTCATCATTTACACTTGCTCGTTGTAATCCTGAATTATATGTTTTTTTTGCATAAGAAGAATAACGCATATACACACTCACCAACTTGTATTTATAAAATCATTTTGTAATTCATTATGTAATGAAATCACCTTACTCCCCTTCAAGTTATAAGACATGAAAGAATAATTTTTTTGCAATGTAAGTTTTTACAAAACATGAATAATATATTCATGGCTCATACAGAACTACCATAAGAAGGATGATTAAGAAAATACTGTTTTATATTTTAAGAATCTCTGAGAAAGGCTGCCTTCCGGCAGCCTTTCCCCCACATCAGAACATATACCGGAAATTTGCGTTTACCGCATTATCCACGTTATATTTACCAAAGGCTGACTTCTCAAACTCCAGACCAAAGCGCATATTGTCCTTTATCTGCGCATTCATACCAACATTAAACAGCATCCGGCTGTCTTTCTCGCCTTTTATCCGTTTCTCCCCGGACGCATCACGCAGTACCGTCTCACCATTATTCAGTAGGTCAAACTGCCAGCTGGTCCCGGCACGGGCCGTCACACTCCAGTCCTTACCACTGAAGGTCTTGCCCAGTTCAATCCCTGTTCTTCCAATCAGCGGACTGAAGTCCCTGTTCTTCATGCTCAGGTCCATATCACCGTCTTTCCAGCGGAATGTTTTCCCGGACACGGCGCCGTAAACCAGTTCAGCCTGCGGCTCAATGAACGTTTCCTCTGTCAGGTGATAGCGGTAACCCGTTTCAGCACCGGCATACCAGGAATGGGTGTTGTAGTGTTTCGTTCCCAGACCGGCAAAGTTACCTGTGTAATCATTGTCATGGTGAATATATTTACCAATCAAATCGATATAGGCACCGGACTCAAACAATGCTGAAGCATACAGACCGCCCCCCACCGATTTCGTCTTGCCGCTGAACGCATGGCTGTCTGCACTGCTGTCGGTATAGGTCATCGTGACACCGGTAAACAGGTCCACTCCGTCCAGTTCATGTTTTTTGTCAAAGCCGACCTGAACATGGGTGTAATTATCACTGTAACCACCGTCTGCAGAACCGGCACCACTCATGATGCGCGCCCAGGCTCCGGCATCACCGTTTGTGTCACGCAGGTCACCCATACGTTTGTTCAGATTGTTGACTTCCGTCATGAAGTTTTTATACCCGGCATTCATGAAACTGTCAGCCTTCGCGGCAGCGGCTTTATCAGCCTCCGCTTTAAAACCGTCCAGTATCCACTTCGTATTGCCACCACTGGTGTCAACATGCAGGGTTGGAGTCACCCGACTGAAACCTATCATCCGGGTGCCGGCCTTAAACATCTCTGCTGAAGTTCCCGCCGGTGCCGTGACCAGAGGAATATTCAGGGACTGTCCCTGAGCCGGATCCTTCATAAAGCTGACGTTCAGGCTGTTATCTGAACCCGTGGCTTTTTCAGTCACATTAATTTTATCGGCATTTTTCAGGTCCGTACGCAGAACAAAATCACTGCCTGTTGCATCCAGTTTATTCACCGTCAGGGTACGGAAAGTACGGTCTCCTTCAGAACTGATACGGCTGTTTCTGACGGTAAGAGTGTGGATGGCGGAGTCCCCACCCAGAGTCCACAGTGCATTATGCATACTGACATCAGCCCTGCCACCGGTTATGGCACCATTGAATGCTGCGTTATAGCCCTCAAGAAGACTGCCGGCAAACGCCGATGCAGTCGTTTCCGCAGAAGCCAGTTCTGCCGGCGTGTCAGACCCGATGGTAACTGTTGATGCCGCAGAGGCATGAATATCACCGGAAGCATGTGCTCCACGGGTAATTTCCAGTGTTGCGTTATCGCCGGTCAGGTCATATCCGTCCGTCAGATATACAGCAGGGGCATACTGGTTAGCCGTATCTTTAACCGGTGTACCGCTCAGGGTGATTTTGCTGTTCTTACCGGCCTGAATATGCCCGTCGCTGAAAAGACCGTTCAGTGCTGTAAGATGACCGCCATCATGCACTGTCAGTGAACTGCCGGCAAAAGCACCCGGGGCTGTTAACAGGACGTCCGGAGAGGTGATACTGACGGCACTGTCATAAGCTTCAATCCCTCCGGTGAACCGGCTGCCGATATCCAGGGTTGAGTTATGGTCCAGCGTAATATTCCCTTCATACTGGCTCCTGTCATTCACGGTGTCCGGGACAGAGGTACCTTCCTCCAGAATGACATAATTTCCTGTTCCGTCATTTTTATCCACAAATACCCTGTCACTTCCCAGTGTGATATGGCTGTTATCCGACTTAATGTCACTGTTCAGCGAGGCGTTACGTGAAAGATGGAAGTCAGCATCTTTCAGCGACAGTGTTTTCATTATGAACTGGCGGTTTTCCCAGTCTTTCTGGTTCAGGCTGACCGGCGCACTGCCACTGACGGAGGCGTGGATAACCGGATGCCCCTGGAATATCAGGGTGCCACTGTCCTCACTCAGGGTACCTTCCGGCAGGTTCACGCTACCATCAAGGATGACCTTTCTTCCCCCCGGCAGCTGTGGAATGGTGACATCCATATTCCCGGTCAGCTGACCATGAAAGATAACGGGTTGTTTTGCCCGCCCGGCCAGGATCCGGTCTTTTACTGTCTGAACTGCTTTGTTTTTGTCCGTGCCAACAAATTCCCACTGAGCCGGGTCATTCAGGCTGTTCCCCCACAGGGTGTTACCATAGCTGGCAGATTTCAGAATATAGAAGCGGGTCTGGCCGTTGAGTATCATGCTGTATAGGTTTCCCGGTGTGCCGGTACCGCCAAAGGGGGATATACTGCCAATCGGAACACTGACATTTGTATCCTGAGCCTTAAGATCCAGTAAAAGCCGGGATTTTTGCTGTGCATTATTTGTAATCACCGCCCCGTAATCGGCAGCCTGCAGTCGGGTGAAGGTAACGGCATTACCATTAAGGTCAAGCTTACCTCCCCGGTATCCCCATGAAATGTTATCCGGATTGACCTGACGGGCATCTCCGAGCACCACGGTCGGTCGTCCGCTGGCGAGGTTCACGGAACTGAAGGCCTGAACATTACCTGCAGTGTCTGCCTGCTGGTTAAGTACAACGGTACCGTCTCCCGTTTTCAGTCCTCCCGGGTTTACACCTGTTCCGTTTATGGTCAGGGTTCCTTCCCCCAATTTATGCAGGTTGTCACCGGCAACCCCGTTGACCTTCCAGGTCACATTCGTCCCCTTGTCAGTAATAATGCCGGCACCCGTCCAGGTTTTTCCGGATTCAGCAGATACGGTGTAACTGTCTTTAAATTCGAGATAACCGGCCCCCTGAGTCACACTGTCTTTCAGGACAATTGCACCGTTCTGCCCGCTGAATACCAGATTTTTACCGGCATTGAGATCATTGTCTTTCTGCCCGTGCATGGTCCAGTTTTTACTGCCCTGGCTCAGGGTGCCTGTGCCTGATGTTTTGTCGTATGTCCAGTTCAGGGGGGGCAGTCCGGAAACAAAGTCCACGGGGGCATCGAAATCGTCCTGCATAACCTGGTTCAGATAATCTGTTGGTATGACATTCCACCAGTTCGTAGCACCATTAATACCTGCATATGCTCTTAATACAGCAACAATAACCCATTTTTTTTGTTGTTCATCATAAGCAAACAAAGGAGAACCACTGTCCCCAGGGGCACCATAGTCAGGTAAAGGTCCGTTTACAGGATTATAGGTTTGCCCGGGATTAGAGACTATTGTTGCATCAGATATCAGAGGAACTCCTGTGGTTCCTCCTGTTTTAAAAGCATATCCGCCGGCAACCTTAACTAAATTTCCGTCCTTGTCCTTAGTGTACTGCGTACCACTACCCACCCGATAAAAAGCGGTGTAACGTTCAGTGTCTTTATAAGCATTGGCTTTGGTTCCTTCTGATGTTATCGCTGAGGGAATAACTTCTGTAACCAGTTTATTCAGACGTGGAGCATGGAAGTCAACAGAAGAGTGGTTATTACGGTCAACAAGGGAATATGTATTTTTCCCATTACCAAAGCTCACACTCTGATATCCTCCGTTATGCTTTACGCTGACGATATACTGAGGTGATACAAGCGTAGCAACGCCATTTGAGCTCACACTGCTGAAATCGGCCATTGGGGCTTTATCCAGTCTCCCCACAAGTTTTCCGTCCTTATCATATACCGGAATATCTGTGGCACCAGGTACAAAAAGCCCTTTGTTTTCAGCGAAATCACGATAAATCTGATAGGCAATATCGGAACGGACAATGCCCGCCTGGGATATCTGAGGGTAATACAGATAGACTGCTGGAATGCCAGCCAGAAGAATATGCGTTAATCTTCGGCATGTCTTTTTTATTACCCTGCTGGCAAGTTCAGAGACAACAATAAGTCCCCCGGTGACAGGGCAATATTTAAGAGAATAAACTTTATTCACTGCGGACTCTCCATGATGTTTAAGTACTAATGATAACCAGACGTTATCACCCGGGCGGAAAATATAGTGACTGCATTAATGTATTTTTGTGATGTCTGTTACATAGTGAAATACTTTTCGTTTGCTTACAAAATTACCGCTCCTGCAATTTTTTTCACATATGCGGTATTGTTTTTATATGTTTTTATTACTGCCACCATTAATTATACTCGTGATTTTTACTTATAAAAAATAAACATAACCCATCTAATTTTATAACATTGTTACCCTGGGTATTTACTTAAGAGTATTACCAGAGGGTGATTTTATCCGGATATGACAAGTATAGGTTGCCTCATTCAGTATTCATAAATTATGTTTACCACGGAGTACCCGACTTCCTCATCGATTGTCCTCGGATGACTATTTTTATTGTAAATGTAATTGAGATACTACAGCATTTTGTTTAAATGCCATTCTGTTCATAATCACTTGTGCGATGTGCATAACACCTTAAGTTTTTAACGACTTTCTCGCTGAAATACTATTTTAAAACTTCATTTTATGTCTATATCTTTTAATGGGGTAATGTTAAATAAAAATTTATTTTTTTTATTGGTGATAAAGAATGAAAATGCATGCAACAACCGGCTTTTATTGTCATTGTCATTTGTAAGATTCAAAAAAATCGGACATTTCTTATAATTTCCCAGTGATAATAATAAGAAATAATAAATATTTTATTATTGTTACCTTCTTTTGTTGTGATGAGCATCACAATTTATTCCTGAATCAATTCATTATGTATTTGAATTAGTTAAAACGTGCGCTTAACGCGCAAGCTTTCCGTTTCCAAGACTGCCTGGGTATGGTGAATCAGGTCTAACGGCGCTTGCAAGGCCAACAATCAACGAATTAAGCGCCAGACGTATGGTCAAAAGTAGTGGAGTAGAAAAGGGGGAATTATTTGTTGGAGTGCAAATTCGCCAGCTGGTACTCCCTTTCCCTCTGGAAGCTCCCTTGTGCGTACCTCTCCGCCTTTCTCCCTTCGGGAAGCGTAGCGCTTTCTCATAGCTCACGCTGTTGGTATCTCATTTTGGTACAGGTCGTTCGCTGCAAGCTGGGCTGTGTGCACGCTCCGTTCGCAAGCTTGCCTGCTGGTTATACCTGATGATGAAATTATTCTGACTCAGAATGTGTTATCTTTGTTACAGAAATATTGCTCTCATTAATAAGCAGCGGTGTCCAGCTAATCACTAGAACTTTGCGGTATTACTCTGTTTCCTGCGTGGTCCTAGATTTGTTCCGGATAAAAACAATTCTCCTCTCTGTGGAGTTGTATCCAGGATGAGATATACGTCTCCGTCCTGAAAAAGCAAGTAATTAATCAAAAATGTATTTTGGTTCCATACATATAGTATGTAATATCATTCAGACGCTTACTTAACTTATTTTTAGCATGCGGTATACTCTACCGCGATAATGCAACCGTACAATATTGTGATTGTGCGCTTCCCAAACGCTGCTCTGTGACTATCTCATCATTATTTGTCAACGACGGATGAAAAGTAGCTCTTCCGCAACCTGGGTGGAAGAAAATGGATGAAACTTTCTGGTGAACAAGGATCTAAGCTGTTTTCAGTTATGGGCAACGCAATGCACTCTCTTAAGACACTTCTACAGTTACCTTGCGGATGGTAATGCAGTCGACAAATTATTAGATCTGACGGTATAACCCTCCATCTCCGCGGAAAACGCAAAACAGCGCAATGTCCTGAATGCTTTAAGCGTAGCGATTCTGTTCATAGTTGTCCCCGGCGCCGGATACAGCATCTACCCTGCACAGGCCAGACGCTATGGCTTGTATTTTCCGTCCGCCACTGGTACTGCCGTAACCCGGCTTGTTCACGTAAAATTTTTGCCGGGTCGCTTGCTCCCTTAGCCAGTTCACACCAGCAGTCTTCACAGTCGTTACAAAATTTACAGCGTCAGATGGGATTAATAGCCGGAGGTGAGGCTGGAAAACGGGCAGCAACGACAGTGGGTCTCCGTTGCAGTGCAGATACTCTTCTTCGCAGGCTTATAATACCCTGGAGACGAAACTGTCAGGCTCGCCCCATGTCGGTATTGATGAGTGGCGTGGCATCGGGGCCACTGCTGCGGTATGTTAATAGTCAATCTTGATACTCACCGTCCCCTCGTCCTGTTGCACGGTCGCGATCAGCATACGCTGGCGACCTGGTTCAGAAAATATCCGGAAATACAGGTTGTCTCGCGTGATCGCTGCGGAATCAATGCGACAGCAGCACGTGAAGGTGCACCTCAGGCCAGACAGGTAGCTGAACGATGGCTTCTGCTAAACAATATTGGCGATGCGCCTGAACGAATGATGTACAGACATATGACTCTGATACGTCTTGTTACCAGTTAGTTGTCACCAAAGGAATAACCCGGGGCAAAACCATCTGTGCCTGCAGTATCGCTCCGTCGTCCGGAACGCCTTAAACAGCAAACCCGCAAAAAACGGCATCAGCTTTGGACAGAGGTTATGGCCCTGCATAACAAGGGATGTAGTTTCAGGGAAATATCCCGTATTACAGGCCTGTCGCGTGTGACAGTCAGTCGCAGGGGGCGTTCAGGAACATTCCCTGAAATGTCAACCCGGCCTCCAAAGCGAGGGCTTCTGGACCCATGGAGGGAGTGGTTAAAAGAGCAACGAGAAAGTGGTAATTATAACGCCAGCAGGATATGGCGGGAAATGGTGGCCAGGGGGGTACAGGCAGTGAAACCATCGTCAGGGATGCTGTTGCCAAATCGCGTAAAGGCTGGATCCCACCGGTTACTACTGCCGTCAGACTTCCTTCAGACTTCCTTCAGTGTCCCGGGTAAGCCACTGGTTAATAATCAGGGGTGAAGAAAATTATGCTTCCCGATTTATTAGTCTGATGTGTGAAAAAGAACCGGAGCTGAAAATAGCGCAGCAACTGGTACTCGAGTTCTACCGTATTCTGAAAACCCAAAATAAATCACAGCTAAGCAGCTTGTTCACTCGAGTCCACGAAAGCGGCTCAGCAGAACTTCGGTGCGTGGCTGCGGGGATGGAAGCTGATGCTGCGGCTATATGTGAGGCAATCAGCAGTCGCTGGAGTAATGGTGTTGTCGAAGGTCATGTAAATCGCCTGAAGATGTTGAAACGCCAGATGTATGGTCGAGCCGGATTTGAACTACTCAAACAGAGGGTAATGAGTCCACTGGCATGAGAATCTCCACCCAGGTTGCAGAAGAGCCACTTTTCCAGTTCTGCATCAGTAAGTGGAGGTGTTTTTTGAGATTTTGTCATGTCTTTGCTCCGGCCTGGTTTTATGTTCAGAAGACCTTCTTCACCCAGTGCCGGATAACGGATTCATTTGAGATATTAAACCGTGCAGCGGCCTCGCGTGTGGTAAGTTCTTCACTCAGAGACTTCAGGACAACCGTCAGTCGAAACTCAGGAGTGTGGAGGTCATTTTTCCATGTGATACGATCAATATCGTGGAGTTACCAGTCTCTTACCTTACCCAGCAGATGTTTTTTCAACACCAAAACGTTTAGCGATACGACGTGCGCCATCGTGTCTGGAAAGATAATGATTAACTACAACCAATCTGGTTTCGAGAGAATATTTTGGCTTTGCCATAAAAATTGCACATTAATCAGTTGGGTCTCCAAGTTTTGGGGTGCAGTCCACGTACAATAAATTTTTATATCCACCCCCCCTTTAATCACTACCGCCTTGGTCGCTACATGATGGATAACAATAATATCTATAATATAGATATTATCTGCATATAAAAATTGATTTTTACCAAAAAAATGCCCATTTGTTTTATTTTATAAATAATTTTTTGGGTGCATCTATTATAACAAATGAAAGGGATATGACGAAAACATTTGTAAAGGCAGCTGAAAATTGGACTAGAAAAAATATTACAGAGGATGCTGGAAAGGCAGAAGAGATAAGAACTGCTATAAAAACTAAATTAAAAGAAGAAGATACGATTAACATTGATGAATTTTCAAAGGAATTGTTTGAGAAGGATAATCAGGCT
>SKEK01000572.1_pt1 | contig 20130 bp, 17 predicted proteins | sample 4826761 | NCBI WGS metagenome assembly SKEK01 (sample SAMN11008811, study PRJNA524170) | human gut metagenome | biome: Human fecal sample; material: Feces; isolation source: fecal sample from pouch patient p32 | host: Homo sapiens | place: Israel: Tel-Aviv | collected 2015-10-13 | reverse complement strand
GCTAGCTCTGGGGAGTCCGATGTGGATGCTTACGTAGAGGCTTTGGCCGCCACCTTGGAGTCCTCTGGCTTGTAACCCCACCAAACGCCCTCAAGAATCCCTCACCACCGCCGCAACCCTCTCCGCCTCCCTCCTCACCGTCGCCACACTTTCCGCGTGCTCCGTCCTCCCCATCAATCCCTTCCACGGCGCATTCTCCAAGGGTGCTTCCCTCGATGCTCTCACCACCGCCACCACCCACGTCCAGGAGCTAAAAGACCGCGGCGCCAACCAGGTCGAATTGCTCGCACTCCAACTCGAAAATGGTGAACTCGGTTCCGTCGCGGTGACCGTTCCCGCAACTGCAAGCAGCCCCCGCACCTGGTCGCAGTGGCACCTCGACGATTCCGACGGTTCACAGTTCAGCGATGAGCCCCTCGACGACGTCCTCGGCGCAATCACCACGTTATCCCCCACGGAGGCACCCATCGCGGACCTCGTCGCCGCCGTGCACAAACGCGCCACCGAGGATCCCCGCTGCTCCGCCCCCGACATGTTGACGCACGTGTCCTACCGTGTCACCCCCTCCGGAAAGGCATCGGTCGAAACGTTTTGCGCTCCGTCCGATGACATTGTGAACAGGAATGGTGAGCTAACCATCACCGATGACGTCGCGGGGCTCTCCGACCCATCTTCCGCAGCTGCCGGTGATGGTGCGGTCACCATCGATCGACCACTGAATTTGCTGCAGGCAGATGACATGCGCACCCTGTTGCATTATGCGGGTGCCTTCTTCGGTGACACCCTCACGTCGATCGAGGTGCAGCCGCCGGCGAACCTGTCGGATGGGGTGCCCGGTTATGTTTTCCGCGGGACGGTGGCACCCAGTGTTGGGGGCAGCCCCGAGTGCACCCCAACGATGCGGATCAACATGTCCGCCAATATGATTTTGTCGTCGGGTCAAGGCCCCCTCACCGATAACATTACTTCGCAGCAGGTCGGTCTCCAGTGCCTGCCGCCCCCCAGGCAGACTGCGTCAAAGCCCGGTGGGCGACACGACGGGGGTTCCGTTGTGGTCGAGGATCTCCGCCGCGACGTCATACACCGTCTTGATGAGTCCCTCGCACAGCACGTCGCACGGTGCGCCTTGAGCGATGATCTCCCCGCCCCGCATGACGAGAAGGTCGTCGCAGAACCGTGCTGCCAGGTTGATGTCGTGTATCGCCACCATCGTCACTGCCCCGGCACGCCGCGTCCGTTCCCGCACGAGCCCGAGCAGGTACAGCTGCCGGTGCAGGTCGAGCGCCGAGGTGGGCTCATCTAGCAGCATCACCTTGGGGTCGCCCACCAGCATCTGCGCGACCGCCACCATCTGCCGCTGCCCTCCCGACAGCTCACCGATGTAGCTTTCCGCAATGTGCCCAATGCCCAGCTCAACCATGGTTCGGGCCGCCAGCTCGGTGGGTTTTATCCCGACAGCGACGCGCCTGGCCGCCACCAACACGGTTTCGAATGCGGTCAGCGATGCGGATCCGGGGAGGTCTTGCGGCACATAACCAATGACGCCGCGGAGCGGTTTGCCCTGCAGCATCTCACCATCGTCGGTGCGTAGGTAGACGGAGCCGCCGAGCTTCGGTTGGACCCCGGCGATTGTCTTGATGAGGGTCGATTTTCCGGAGGCGTTCGGCCCAAGCAGGCCTACCACCCGGCCACCCTGCAGGGGTTTCGGTGTGAAGTTTTCAAGAATGTTGCACGAGCCGTACCCAGCGTTCAAGTCTTCAATGTGCAGCGTAGTAGCCTCATTGTGTTGCGCCACGTCGTTCACCAATTCGCCCGCTTCCTAGTCATGATGATGAGGATGAAGAACGGCACCCCGATGACCGCCGTGATGATGCCGATCGGTATCGCTAGCCCTGGACGGATCATCAACGACACCGCATGTGAACACACGAGCACCAGCGCACCGGAGGCCATGGACGCCGGAATGAAGTAGCGCTGATCCTCCCCCACCAAAATTCTCGCAATGTGTGGCCCCACCAACCCAATGAAGCCGATTATTCCCGAGAAGGCGACGGTGGTTGCCGCCAGCACTGACACCATGATTAGCACCACGACCCTCAGACGCTGCACGTTGATGCCCATCGCCATCGCGCGCGCATCCCCCAGGCGAAGCGCCGTCAGCCGCCACGACAGCCACATGAAAATCGGCAGCGACACCACCAGAACGACCGCAATAATTCCGTTACCCAGCCAGGTTGCGCGGGTCATCGACCCCATGGTCCAGAACACGATCTGCTGCAGAGCCTCCACGGACGCCGAGTATTGCATCAGGCTGAGCATCGCCTGGAAGAAAAACACCAGACCAATGCCCAAAAGGATCATTGTTTCGGCGGAGGCTCCCCTGCGTATTGACGCCACGACGATCAGCGTGGTCGCGACCATTGCGGAGATCCATGCGGTCGCCGCGAGGTTGAATTGCGCAACCGGAATGATGGTGATGCCCAGCACGATCGTGGCCGCCCCGCCAAACGCCGCCGCTGCGGATATTCCTAGGGTAAAGGGCTCGGCGAGGGGGTTTCCGAGGATGGTTTGCATCTGCGCCCCGGCCAGGGACAGCGTCATGCCGACGAGCAGCGCCATCACTGACATCGGCAGGCGCAGTTTCCACAGCACCACCCGGTTTTGGTCCGTCAGACTACTCGGGGAAAAGATACCCTGGACGACTTCTTTCGCGCCTAGGTCGATGGGGCCGACCACTGTGGAGGTCACGAATGCGGCCAGTGCCCCGGCGATGAGCAGTGCGATGATTGCCCACCGCCGGGCGACGCGGCGTCTGTGTGCGGAGACAAGGGTGTCGACTGTTGTCACTGTCCTACCGTTTCCATTCCTCGGGTGGCGTGCCGGGCGGCATGCCGAGCGTTGTGTGTGCCAGCTGTTACTTCTGGTCGTCCTTGACGAAGAAGACGCCGGTCGCGTCGAAGGCGACGTACTTCTTGTGGGCTTCCTTCAGGTCCTTTTCGGGATCGAGGTCCTTGAACTCGTCGGGGTGCAGCCACTTGGCGAACTGCTCGATGGCGATGTAGTTCAGCGGGGAGTCGTAGAACTGGTGCCATACGGCGAAGAATTCGTCATCCTTGGGCGCCTTGAGTTCTTCAAAGCCGGGGGGTGCCAGCAGGCCCTGGAGGGTCTTCTGTGCGGTCTCGGGGTCGGAGTTATAGCCGAGTTCTACGTGGGGCACTACTTCGGGCTTGTCTTTGTCCGGCGCCCAGGATCCACCGGTGGCGATGATCGCAGCAGGCTGGGAAGCGATCAGCTGTTCGGCGGTGACGCTACCGGACGCCCCGTCGACTAGGTGGTCGCCGAGGTTGTCGCCGCCTGCAAGGTTGATCATCTCGCCGAGGTTGCTGTCGTTGACGGTGGAGCAGCATTCCTTCAGGCCGGCCGCGCGCCACAAGAAGGTGCTGGGGCGGTCGTTGAGCTTCTCGACGCGTTCCTTCACGCTGTTGACCTTGTCGGTCCATTCTTTGGTGAATTCCTTGGCTTTGTCTTCTTTGCCGAGGACAGTGCCGAGCATTTCGACGGATTTGGTGGTGTTTTCCAGCGGGTGCTGGCGGAAGTCGGTGACGACGTACTTGATTTTTACGTCGTCGAGCTTCTGCAGCAGGCCGTTGGTGCCGGAGGTCTTGTAGGCGTCGGCGCTCATGACGACAACGTCGGGGTTGAGGGCGAGGAGGTTTTCGACGGTGACGTCGCCGTGGTTCATGTTGCCGATCGTGGTGACGTCGGCGAGCTCAGGAACAGACTTTTTGAAGTTGTCGTAGTAGCTGGGGGCTGACGCTTCCAGGTCGTTGCCCATACCGACGACCTTGTCGAGGGGGTGCTCGCGGTCGAGGATGGAGGTTGCGAACACGCCGCGGCCTTCACTAAGGATGACACGTTCAGGCAGCTTGTCGAAGGTGACGGTGCGGCCTTCGACGTCGGTGACGGTGATTGCGTTGCCCGAGGCTGCGTCAGCTTTTGTGCTTTCTGACGTCGCGGTGGTTTCTCCAGCGCCGCCACATGCGGTGAGCAGCAGTGCGCTGGAGGCTAGGACAGCCGCCAGACCCTTAGTGATCGTTTTCATAGGTACTCCTTGCCGTAGACTAGCGTAGGTTGCAGAGATCATCATACGCTTCATTGAGTTCAAGATACAACTTTAGATTGAAACCTCAGTACGCGCGGGCCTTCTTGAGAGCCTTTTTTAACGCGGCGTCATCAAGCTCCAAGCAACCCCCCTTATTCAAACGGTGCATTACCACCGGACACCCCTTGCACCTCGGCTTGGACCTACAGCACTTTTTACGCTTACCCCCCTTGGCTGCCTTCGCAGCTTTCTTGCGCAGCTTGTCCATATCCACGATCCAAAGCTTACCTTAACAGCAGCAGCCACCGCCCCCACACACCGTCAACAGCAACGCTCCACGCCGCTAACCAGTGCACTCCACGCCGCACAAAAGACCACTAGCCACTTTTCGCATCGCCTCGCACCGGGATCGGCTCCAGATCCAACTCATTGAGCTGGTACAGAAAGTAGCCCGCGGGCACGGCAATCATGAGAAGCACCACACCCGCCACCACCGCCAAGGTTTTAGCGGCGCCAGCGGTTTCCTCTGCGTGATCTTCGCGGTCGCTCATTGCTGCCCACTACTTCCTCGGCTGTCCAGGTGGCTTGAATCTTTCAGGTGTCCTGATTCCCCCACGAGCCTATAGAAAAAGTAACTGGCGTCACGTTATCGAATGTGTACCAAAAAATCGGGTGGGCCAACGCCCCAAAGCCAGCGACCTGTGAAAACACCGCCGCATATGCCCGCCCACCCGAAAAAAGTGCACACTGCATAAAAACAACGGCCGCAGCCAGACACGAAATCCCAACCACGGCCGCGCGATCAGCACGCCTAGCGTTGCCCCGCCTAGATAGCGTCGATGGTGCTGCGCTTCGGGTAGACGCGGGGGCGCACGCCACCCATTTCTTCGACGATGCGGATCACCTGGTTGGAGTAGCCGAACTCGTTGTCGTACCAGACGTAGAGCACAAGGTGATTGCCGGTGGCGATGGTCGCAAGGCCATCGACGATGCCCGCCTGGGTGGTGCCGACGAAGTCGTTGGACACAACCTCCGGGGAGTGGATGTAGCCGATCTGCTGGCGCAGGTCGCTGCGCAGGGAGACCTGCTTGAGGTATTCGTTGACCTCATCGCGGTCGACCTCGCCGGCCATGGTGAGGTTCAGCACCGCCATGGAGACGTCCGGGGTGGGCACGCGAATGGCGTTGCCGGTCAGCTTGCCCTCAAACTCGGGCAGCGCCTTGGCGACGGCCTTGGCGGCACCGGTTTCGGTGAGCACCATGTTGAGGGTCGCGGCGCGTCCACGGCGGGAGCCCTTGTGGAAGTTGTCGATGAGGTTCTGGTCGTTGGTGAAGGAGTGGACGGTCTCGACGTGGCCGAATTCGACGCCGTACTTGTCGTTGATGGCCTTGAGGACGGGGGTGATGGCGTTTGTTGTGCATGACGCCGCGGAGAGGATCTGGTCGTCTGCGGTCATGTCGCCGTCGTTGATGCCGAAGACGATGTTCTTGATGTCGCCCTTGCCCGGCGCGGTGAGCAGCACCTTGGACACACCGGTGGACTTGAGGTGTTGGGAGAGGCCTTGGCGGTCGCGCCAGCGGCCGGTGTTGTCGACGACGATGGCGTTATTGATGCCGTATTCGGTGTAGTCGATGGTTGCGGGGTCGCTGGAGTAGATGACCTGGATGGGGGTTCCGTTGGCCCAGATGATGTTGTTTTCTTCGTCTACCTTGATGGTGCCGTCGAAGGCACCGTGGACGGAGTCGCGACGCAGCAGGCTTGCGCGTTTTTGCAGGTCGTCGTCGCCGTTTTTGCGTACGACGATGGCGCGGAGGTTGACGCCGCGTCCGTAGGATTGCTTGGCGAGCAGGATGCGGGCGAGCAGGCGGCCGATGCGGCCGAAGCCGTAGAGGACGACGTCTACTTCGTCGGTCTTGGTGACGGGTGCGTCGATGACGTCGGCGAGTTCTTCGCGGAGGAAGGCTTCGAGGTCGCCGCCGCGTTCGTCGAAGCGGACTGCGAGTTCACCGAGATCGATGGATGCGGTGCCCAGGTTAAGGGTGGTGAGCAGTTCGACGATCGGGTAGGTCTTGTGGAGGGAGAGTTCTGTGCCGGAAATGCGGCGGGCGAAGCGGTGGGACTTGACGATATCGACGGCGGTTGCGTTGTCGAGTAGGGAGCCGAAGATCGAGGTAACAACGTTGTTGTTCCGGCGGAGCTGGCCGAGCAGGGGGATCATCTTTTCCGCTAGTTCGATCCGCTGGTTCCAGTCGTTGTTGGGCATGAATGCGCCTTCCGTGGGGTGTGATTCAAAGAAAACAAGTACACATATAACGTAGCTAAGTTTTCTTTGTTTCGGACCCCTTTTACCCTCTACCGGGGTTACTTTGTGGAGGTGTTGTACCTCGCCACCGTTATCGCACCGCCATTACACCGCCATTACAACGCCATGGCGCGCCCGCTGTGTCGTTGCGTGTTGACGATCTGCCACTATGGTGTCCATGGCTTTACCTCGCTTCCTTCAGCGCATCGCCCAGATTTTTTCTTCCCGCGATAATGACGCCGCGTCTGTCTCTGACGCATGTGCTTCTCGCGCATCTGCAGGTCCTAACGTCGCGCAGACCCCGGCAGATCCTGAGTGGCTCATCATCGGACTCGGCAATCCGGGGGCCAAGTATCAGCTGACGCCACACAACGTCGGGTACTTCGCCATCGACCACGCGCTTGACCACGCGGACGACTACGCACCCGGCCAGGGCCCGCAGCCTTCAGGCACGCAGCTATCTCTGCAGCCCGTACCCGGCTGCACCGCCCATGCCGCCGTCACCACCTGGGGCGAGAACACCGTCGCACTGGTGCGATCGGATACGTATATGAATGAGTCCGGTGTCGCGGTCGCCGCGCTCGCACAGCGCTGGTCGATTCCTCCGGAGCGCGTCATCGTCATCCACGATGAGCTCGATTTGCCGCCAGGTACGGTCAAGCTGAAGGCGGGCGGTAGCGATAATGGCCACAATGGGCTGAAGTCCATCACAGCGCAGCTCGGATCCGGTGCCTACGCGCGTGTGCGAATGGGTATCGGCCGGCCCGCTGGCGTTCCGATCATCGAGCACGTGATCGGCCCCATGACCCCGGAGATCCTCGATACCCTGCCCACCCAGTCAGCCGACGCCATCGTTGCTGCGCAGTTAATCATCACTGAGGGCGTTGATCGCGCCCAAAACATTGTGCACACCCGCAAGCGCTAACCCTGTGCGCGCTCGGGCGCAACCCGCGCCTGCGTTTGGCCTTGCTGTCTGTAAGATAGGCGTCCGTGTCTGATCTTTTTGCCCAAGCCGCCCGCCGCCGTACCTTCGCCGTCATCGCCCACCCCGATGCCGGTAAGTCCACTCTGACGGAGGCATTGGCGCTGCACGCGCACGTCATCAGCGAAGCCGGTGCGGTGCATGGCAAGGCAGGGCGCAAGGCCACGGTGTCGGACTGGATGGAAATGGAAAAAGACCGCGGCATTTCCATCGCGTCCTCCGCCCTGCAGTTCGAATACGCACCAGAGGGCCACACGGGCGAGCCCTACATGATCAACTTGGTGGATACGCCCGGCCACGCGGATTTCTCTGAGGACACCTATCGCGTTCTCACCGCGGTGGATGCGGCCGTGATGCTTATTGACGGCGCGAAGGGCCTGGAGCCCCAAACACTGAAGCTGTTCCGCGTGTGCAAGGCCCGTGGCCTGCCGATCGTCACGGTGATCAACAAGTGGGACCGCCCCGGTATGGCGCCGCTGGAGCTCATGGATGAGATCGTGCAGGAGATCGGCTTGCAGCCCACTCCCCTGTTTTGGCCGGTGGGTGAAGCCGGCGACTTCCGTGGGCTCGCCAAGGTCAGCGATGACGGTGAGCCAGAGGAATACATCCACTTCATCCGCACCGCCGGCGGCTCCACCATCGCCCCCGAGGAGCATTACAGCCCGGAGCAGGCCGAAGAGCGTGAAGGGGATGCGTGGTCGACCGCTGCGGAAGAAGTCGAATTGATGACGATGGATGGAGCCCTGCATGACCAGGAGCTTTTCCTGGACTGCACCACCTCCCCGGTAATTTTCGCTTCCGCAATGTTGAACTTCGGCGTCCACCAGATCCTCGATACCCTGTGCGCGCTCGCCCCCTCACCCGGCTCGCGTGCGTCCTCCCAGAAGGCAATCGACGAGGCCACTGCGGCCTTCGACGCCGCCCGCGACGTCACCGATGATTTCTCCGGCGTGGTGTTCAAGGTGCAGGCTGGCATGGACAAAAACCACCGCGACTCCCTGGCGTTTATGCGCGTTGTGTCCGGCGAGTTCGACCGCGGCATGCAGGTCACGCACGCCCAGTCCGGTAGGAGTTTCTCCACCAAGTATGCGCTCACCGTGTTCGGCCGCACCCGCAACACCGTCGACACCGCCTACCCCGGCGATATTGTTGGTTTGGTCAACGCAGGAACACTCGCACCCGGCGACACCATCTACGCAGGCCGTAAGGTGCAGTACCCGCCGATGCCACAGTTCGCACCCGAGCATTTCCGCACGTTGCGCGCGAAGTCCTTGGGCAAGTACAAGCAGTTCCGCAAGGCTTTGGATCAGTTGGCGGCCGAAGGTGTCGTACAGATCTTGAAAAATGATGCGCGTGGTGACGCCGCGCCGGGCATGGCCGCAGTCGGCCCCATGCAGTTCGAGGTCATGATGGCCCGCATGGACAACGAATACAACGTGGAGACCATCGCCGAGCCAGTCCCCTATTCAGTGGCCCGGCGCACTACCCCGGAGACGGCTGCAGAGTTGACCAAGCAGCGCGGGTGTGAGGTCTTTACCCGCACCGATGGGGAGCTCATTGCTTTGTTTGGTGACAAGTGGCGCCTGCAGTTCATCGAAAAGGAGCACCCCGAGTTCGTGCTCGAACCGCTAGTCGCCGACTAGCGGCAGGGGCCCGGCCCCGCCAACTAGCAGCGATTAGGGACTAGCACCCCCTCGAGATGTGACTAAGATCACTTCAAAGTGGTTGCTATATGTGGAAAATATTTCTATTTTGGAAGCTACTCATTTCAGAGTCACGCAACCGCTAAGAGAGATCCACGTGAACGCTTTAAAAAAGAACCTAACCGCATGTCTGGCAGCAGTCGCAGCTGTAGTCATATGTACATCCCCCGTTCACGCTCAGGTACCTCATGTGTTCCCAGCAAAGGAATGCGAATACGAGAATGGTTCAAGGTGCACCGGCTGGTACCCAAATGAATACACTTGCAAAAACATTGCGAACCGGCCTCACGAAGACTGGCAGATGCGTGCCTGCTCAGCGTGGATCGGATACGGCCAGAACTAGAACAATGAGCTTTTTTCTCTGGTTGCTTCTGGCTATTCTCGCAGTAGCTTTAATCTACTTGGCCTACCGATTTTCTCTTGAACGAAATCTTGGGAAACTTTCAGAAGAGGCAGACTCGGAGGACATCCGAAAGCATTCCGCTGAAATTCAAAACCAGATCGCTCAAGGGAAAGGGTACCTCTGAGCCCTCAAGCCACAGTCGTGCATACCGCTGACACCCTACAGAGTTTCCAGCAGTAATCAGGGCGGCGATTTAGTGCAACTAGCCGCTAAACGTTGCCCTGCTGATCCAACCGAACAGCAGGTTGAATAGCGTAAAGATCATCTGCAGCAGCGAGTTACTGAAGTTACCCAGCGCCATGCTACTGCCCGCCAGGAACCCGAGCGCGGCGCTGCCGCTCGCGGCGTCATCATCCGAAGAACCCAACGCGGACGAACCTTCCGCCAATTCGGAAGAGGTGCTAACGCCGGTCGCAGGATCGGAGGAGCCGCGGTCGGAGGATCCCAAGCTAGGAACGTCCGGCACCACGACCTCCTCGCCGAATCCGCGCTGAAGGCGAGGCCAGAACGTATGCAGGGCCGTGTTCCACGCGTCCCAACTGTGGGTGCCAGCCATTGGGAAATCGTAGGCGATGCCGGTGATGCCCAGGCTATCGGTACGGACCTTCAGCTGGTGGGCGCACAGGTTAGATGCAGCCTCGATGCTGAAGCCCAAACTCCAGCGGTCTTTCTTCTGGTTGCTGTTAGTCGGGGCCCAGTCGCCGAAGAAGTCCAGGGCGCCCATCAAACCGGTGGCGGAATAGACGTAGAGGTTTTCCTGGTCCTTCAGCCGCTCGGCGTTAAGGACAGCATCGTTGTAGCGGGACAGTGGGGAGTTCATCGGGCCCCACATCATGTCGGCGTTTCCGCCACCACCTTCGATGGTGCGGTTGAGCCCGTAGCGACCCCACCAGGTGTTGTTCGCGGCGCAACCGGACAGGGACGCCACGGAGGAATAGAAACCCGGCTGGTGGGCGGCGTAGTTCAGTGCGGTACCGCCCGACATGGACATGCCGATGAGGCTGCGCTGGCCGTCGCCACCGATTTCGGCTTCCAGTGCCTCGGGCAGCTCGTAGGTGAGGAAGGTTTCCCACATTTGCTTGCCGCCCTGTTCCGGCAATTCCTCGACCCAGTCGGTGTAAGCAGAGTGGCGGCCCAGGGCGGGGATGACCACATGGTAGTTACCTTCGCGGGCAAGTTCCGGCAGGTCAGAGCGGTTCAGCCAATGTTGGTCGGTGTAGCCCCCATCGGCGCCACCCAATGCGTAGACGACGGGGCGGGGCGTGCTGGTGTCCGGCGCGGGCAACCACACCAAGGGAATCCAGCGGCCCATCGACGGGGAGTAGGCATTGATTTGCCGGACGGTATCTCCGTTGACGCCCATCCAGTGCTTGAGGCGTTCGATTTCCTCTGGGTGCATGTCGATCTGTGCTTTCGGCATGCCTTCGCGCCCGTTGGGGAACATGGGGTTGTCGAACTGTGGGTTAACTGAAGGCATGAGGGCGTTCAGCCAACCTTGTTCCGAGAAGCCACTGGGAGCACGACGGGTGTCGGTGTTGCCGGGATTGTCGGCACCTTCGGGGTCGAGCCCGTGGTCTTGCGCGTGGACTGGGGCTGGGCTAAGCGCCGCGCCGAAGACGGTAGTGCTTACTAGCAGGGAGGTCAACATCCGACGCGTGCGCACTTTCAACTGCTCCTTGGGGGATTCCGTGTACTGGTGTGTTTTGCGACTGCGGCAGCTTCACCGGTGTAACCCGGGTTGTCAGTTTTGCCGCATTCGTTAAAAGTCTCTCATGGGACTATATCGACTTGTGCGCGCTCGGGTTACATTTACGCGCCTTAGCTACCGCCGCCTTAGCTGTTGTTGCAGTCAGTTGCAGCGAGTCATGCGTGGCGCACATTGTCCGTCCGCGGCGGCACTGTTGTCAGTATGCTGTGAGCTATGTCTGAGCATTCGACTGGCCCCGCCGCCAACGCCACCGACACCGCCGACGCAGTCAACGCCGACACCGCCGACGCCACCAACGCGTCCGATGCCGCCGCCTTCGGCTCCTTGAACTGTGCCGCCAGCATCCAGTGTTTGTTGCAGGAACTCGGCCACATCGAACACATCGAGGTCGCACCCACCGGTACCGCCACCCCGCAAGGCCTGGCGAACGGTCCAGCACACGCCCCCGTGTCCAACACCTCGCCTGATGCATCTGCTGACTCCTCGTCGGACGCATCATCCGACACCACGCACGACCCTTCGGTCTCACCGTTTGCCAGCGACGACTCCATCAGCATTCGTTTTACTCTGCGGGGCCAGGCCCCCCGCACGTTCGCTGCCGTGACGGTTCCGGGCGAATCCTGGTCAGATCTCGCGGCCGCTTCCGCGCACCTCATGGGCCGCCCGGGCATCAGCCTGCCCAAGACCGACGGCACCCGGACCCTCGCGATCATCGACTGGCTGCCGCACCAGGACCCCCACCAGCAATTGTTCGCAGCAGCATGGTCCCCGCACGTGTCGGTTCGCGCATGCGAGGGCTTCGCCTCTCTACACGGGCTCGGTATCCGCACCTCGCAGCCGGAAGAAGGCCGCACGCTGGTGGAGTTTTCCAATGGGTCGGTGATGCACCTACGCACCCCCGGCTACCTCAACGGCGTGGGCGACGTCACCGGCCAGGACATCGCCGCCAAGGGCCTGCAACCCACCGCGGAATTCCAGCATTACTTGAACTCGTTGCTCGCCCCACCAGCCGATGGACGCAGCCCTTTGCAATGCACAGCGCCCTCCCCCTTCGGCGCTCCCCTGTCATTAATGACGTCGCGGGGCTTGGCGTCCGTCACCGCCTATCATGTTGCCACGGTGAAGGGTGATACCTGGCGGTGGTCGTGGGCGGATGCCACGCGTTCCGCAGAGTGGTTTGGTGCGCAAGCGTTCGGGCCGACCCGGCCCAGCCCAGCCCACGACATTCGTCTCCTGGGCTATCGGCATGGGGTGGGTGCACTGCTTCGCCCCGAGCTATCGAGGCAGGAGGTAGAGCAGTCACATGTGCTGGCTATGTGCACCTCTGCCACCGGGTTGTGGCATCACGCGTGGGCGCCACAACCGAATGACTCCTGGGCGTTGCTGCTGTTCCCCGGCAACGCCATCTAGCCGCCAGCTAGCTGCGCAATAGCCACCACATAACTGCTCAGCAGCTGCCAGCTAGCCGCTAGCGCAGCAGGTCGCGGTAGAACTGCTCGTCCACCTCGGCGATGTCATTGGGCACGAAGCTGGGGTTGCGGTCCTTATCGATGAGCACCGCGCGCACGCCTTCTGCGAAGTTGGGTTCGCGCCGCAGTTGGTTACCCATGGTCAGCTCATGGCTCAGGCTCTGCCCAATGTGGCTGCACTCGACGGTCGCGGCAATAACCTCGATGGTGGCCACCAGGGAAGTCGGGTTGGCAAGCTTGGTGTGTTCGCGCACCAAGTCCACAAACTCAGCGTCCTCGCAGGCTTCAAGGTTGGCGCGGATCTCCGACCAGGAGCTCGCCGCGAAGCACTGCTCGATCTGCTTTTCCCAGCGGGCCAACTCCGAGGACTCCGCAACGGTCGTGGTGTGCGCTTCGATCGCGGCGTCAACACCCTTGGACTCATCGATTACGGCCTCTACGAACTCATCCATCTTGGAGGAATCGATGTAGTGGGTGGCCAGGCCGCTCCACAGCATGTCGGCTGGCTTCAAGTGCATACCCGTGGTGGCGAGGAAGTTCGCCAACGCCACCGATGCGTAGCCCTTGCCCCCGACCATTTTTTGCATCCGCCAGCTCATGCCGACGTCCGGGATGAACCCGATGAGCATTTCGGGCATCGCGGCGAAGGTTTTCTCGGTGACCACGCGGTGCGAACCGTGCGCCGATACGCCCAGGCCACCGCCCATCACCACACCGTGGATGAGGGAGACGATCGGCGTGGGGTATACCGCCAGCATCTCGTTCATCTTGTATTCGACGTTGAAGAAGCGGTCGCCTTCGGCGTACTGGCCCTGCATGCCTTGTTCGCGGATGGCTCGAACGTCACCGCCGGCGCAGAATGCGCGCTCGGAGGTGGAGGTAATGAGGATGTGGGTGACCGACGGGTCGTCGCGCCACTGTTCCAGGTAGTCAAGGATGATCTCGACCATCTCGAGGTTGAGCGAGTTGAGGGCACGGGGCCGGTTGAGTTCTAGCCGGCCAGTGGTGCCCACGACGTGCGCGTAGACGAGGTTGTCGGGAACGGTGGACGCGTCGCTGGTAGAAACATCAGTATTGTGTGCCATGCAGCACACTGTACCGAAAAAATGTGACCCAGGCGTCAGTTTTTGGGGTTCTTCTTCTTTTTCGCCTTCTTGTCCTGCTCAGCGGCATCCTGGTTGCCTGCCTCCAGTTTGGACGCGACGTCAGGAACGTAACGGAAATCCTCGCGGGGAGGACGCTCGTAGTCATTCGTCGACTTGGGGCGCTCCGGGATCTCCGGCATCGGACGATCGATGTGCTCATAGGGAATAGTCGACAACAGGTGCGAAATGACGTTGATACGCGAGCGCTTCTTGTCCTCCGACTCCACCGTGTACCAGGGAGCAGAAGGGATATCCGTGTGCACAAACATCTCGTCCTTCGCGCGGGAGTAGTCCTCCCAGCGGGTGATCGACTGCAGGTCCATGGGCGACAGCTTCCAGCGGCGCAGCGGATCATTACGGCGGGACTTAAAGCGCTTGACTTGCTCCTCATCCGACACCGAGAACCAGTATTTGCGCAGCATAATGCCGTCTTCTACCAGCAGGCGCTCAAAGATCGGGGCCTGGTGCAAGAAGCGGCGGTATTCCTCCGAGGTACAGAAGCCCATCACGCGCTCCACGCCCGCACGGTTGTACCACGAGCGGTCAAAAATGACGATCTCGCCCGCAGTCGGCAGTTTTTCAACATAACGCTGGAAGTACCACTGACCCTGTTCCCGTGATGACGGCGCGGGCAGCGCCTCAATGCGGCAGGTGCGGGGGTTGAGGTATTGGGTGATCCGCTTGATCGCAGAGCCCTTACCTGCGGCGTCGCGCCCCTCCATGATGATGACGACGCGGGCGCCGGTCTCGACAACCCACTGCTGCATCTCAACCAGTTCAGCCTGCAGGCGCTTTAGTTCGGCCTCATAGGCTTTCTTCGACAGCTTCGGTAGCTCTTTTTTTCCCATAGGATGGCATTTTAGTCCCTCGATGCCACCCGCTACCCCTACATGGCCAGCCCCTATTGAACTTGGAATTCGGCCATTTCGCTCCAATGGGTTTTGCCTTCGATCAACGTGTTGATGATCTCTGGGGTTTTTTCGAGGATGGTGGGGAACAGCTCGCAGGCAGCCTTGAAGTGTTCGCTGCCGACATGGGCCTCCGCGGCGTCATCCTTAAAGCCTTCGACCAGGATGTATTCGTTGGGGCGCTCGGTGGAGCGGTACCACTCGAAGAACAGGCAACCGTCTTCCGCGCGGGTTTCTTGGGTGAAGTCGCGGACCAGTTCGGGGAAGGTTTCGACGTTGTCGGGCAGGGGCGTGAATTTTACGTTGATCAAAATCATGTGGCCAGGATATAGGTAACGCACCCCCACAGGAAAGAAAAGATTAGTCTACAATTAGCTGCGTACGCCTCATCCCCCTGCGGGTGCCAGCGAGAAGTAAGCAAAAAAATACCAAGGATCAAGGATTGCGCCCATGAATAAACCACAGGCCGGCCACTGGGTGCTGGCTGCCCTCGGCAAAAAAGTCCTACGCCCCGGCGGGCGCGAAACCACCGAGTTCCTGCTCAACCACTGCCCCATCACTGGCGCGCGGGTGGTTGAGTTTGCCCCAGGGTTGGGTATCACCGCGGCGGAGATCCTGTCCCGAACACCCCGCAGCTATGTGGGTGTTGACGCCGACCCTTCCGCATGTGAGACCACCCGTCGCCGTTTGAACGAACTCCAGCCCCCGTGCCAGGTGTCGGTGCGGGAATGCCCTGCGGATGCTACTGGTTTGGAAGATGGCAGCGCCGACGTGGTGGTGGGTGAAGCAATGCTGAGTATGCAGACGGACGCCCACAAGCTGGCCATCATGCGGGAGGCCGCCCGCATTCTGCGCACCGGGGGCATCTATGCCATCCACGAACTGCTGTTAACGCCGGCGGAGCTGGATGAGGAATCGAAGACGGCTATTCAACGGGATTTGGCTCGGGCTATCAAGGTCAATGCCCGCCCGCTGACTATTGACGAGTGGAGCGACCTGGCCACTCAGGCGGGCTTTGAGGTGGTCAAGACGTTCACCACCTCAATGTCTCTGTTAGAGCCGCGCCGGTTGATTGCCGATGAGGGCTTCGGGGTGTTCAAGATTGCGTTCAATCTGCTGCGCCAGCCGCAATTGCGCAAGCGTGTTGTCACGATGCGCGCGACGTTTAGCAAACATGCGGAGCACTTGGGGGCGATCGGGTTGGTGTTGAAAAAGTCCGATGTGTCCTAGCGGGTGGGTGGAAGATGTTTTACAGTGATCTGTTTGATGACGGCCCGGAGCCACGGCAGGGCGCACGACCAGCGGTTCCGCGTCTGGCGACGTTGCCCGGCGCGAACATCATCGTGTTTCGTTTTGCCCCCGGCCAGTGCTTGAACGACCATACTGCGGCGCATCCGATCACGGTGCAGTGTGTGCGCGGCGAGCTTGATTTCACGGTGTATACGTCTGCGCCAGGATCTACTGCTACAACCACGCAGGCGTTCCGTTTGCGGCCCGGGCGCGTGATTCATCTGGATGCGTATGAGCTGCATCGGGTGGATGCGGTGGATGGGTGCGATGATGCGTTGCTGTTGCTGACGATGCTCACCACGGACTAGCCCACACCAGGAAGTCCACATCACGCAGCAGGCAGCAGACAGCACCGGGCCGCACATTGTGCGACAATAGCGCTCGTGGCTAACCTCATTAACCTCGAAAATGTCTCGCAGTCCTACGGGCTGAAAACTGTTCTCGACCAGGTGTCTTTGGGCATTCAGACGGGCGACCGCATCGGCGTGGTGGGGTTGAACGGTGGCGGTAAGACCACCCTGTTGCGCATCCTCGCGGGCCTCGAGCAGCCGGATTCTGGCCGGGTATCGCACACTGGGGATTTGGCGATGGCCGTGGTCACCCAGGGCGCGGAGTTAGATGATGACGCCACGGTGGCTGAGGTTGTGCTGGAACCGTTGGGTGTGCACACCTACGAGTGGGCGTCGAACGCGAAGGTTCGTGAGGTCCTAGAGGGTTTAGGCATTGTCGACCTCGGGCTGGACACCCCGGTGGGTTCGCTGTCCGGTGGGGAGCGCCGCCGCACAAATCTTGCTGCAGCCCTGGTGCGTGATCTTGATTTGATCATTTTGGATGAGCCCACCAACCACCTGGATGTGGAGGGCGTGCAGTGGTTGGCGGACTATCTGCTGGCCAACAAGGCTGCGTTGATTGTGGTCACGCACGACCGTTGGTTCCTCGATACGGTGGCGACGAAGACGTGGGAAGTCCACGACGGCCAGGTGGACACCTACGAGGGCGGGTACAACGATTGGACGTTTGCCCGTGCGGAGCGTGTCCGCCAGGCAGATGCTGCGGAGCAGCGGCGTCAGAATCTTGCGCGTAAAGAGCTTGCATGGTTGCGCCGCGGTGCGCCTGCTCGCACGTCGAAGCCGCGCTACCGCATTGAGACAGCCGAGCAGTTGATTAACGATGTTCCGCCGCCGCGGGATTCTGTGGAGCTGATGGCGTTTTCGCGTAAGCGCCAAGGCAAGAAGGTTATCGACTTGGTAGATGCGACCATCCAGACCCCTGATGGTCGGGTGTTGGTTGATGATCTGACGTGGCGTTTGGCCCCGGGCGAGCGCATTGGTTTGGTGGGGGTCAATGGTTCCGGCAAGACGACGTTGCTGCGCACGATCGCTGGCGAGCATCCACTGGCGGCGGGTTCCCGGACCGAGGGCACGACGGTGCGTTTGGGCTGGTTGCGCCAGGAGTTGGATGATCTGGATCAGGACATGCGCTTGCTGGATGCGGTGGAGCAGGTGGCGTCCTATGTGCAGTTGGGCAAGAAGGAATTGTCGGCCTCCCAGTTGGCGGAGCGCCTTGGTTTTTCAGCGAAGCGCCAGCGCACGCCCATTAAGGATTTGTCTGGTGGCGAGCGTCGCCGTCTGCAGCTGACCCGCGTGCTGATGGCCGAGCCGAACGTGTTGTTGCTTGACGAGCCCACCAACGACCTCGACATTGATACCTTGCAGGAGTTGGAGTCTTTGCTCGATGGGTGGCCAGGCACCCTGATTGTTATTTCCCACGATCGTTATCTGATCGAGCGTGTGTGTGACAGCACCTGGGCACTGTTTGGTGATGGCACCCTGACGAACCTTCCGGGCGGCATCGAGGAGTATCTGCAGCGTAGGGCTAGCCTTGTCCAGTCGACTGTTGCGAGCAATGTGGGTTCTGCGGCGGCGCAGTCGCGTTCGGTGTCGTCCCCCGCGGCGTCATCATCTAGTCCTGACGTCGCGGGGGCTGGGGCGGGCGCGTCAGCGAAGGGTTTGAGCGCGGCGGAGGAACGCAAGCTGACCAAGGAGCTGCAGTCTTTGGAGCGCAAGATCGCCAAGTTGGATGACAAGCAGGCGCAGATCGAACAGGCCATGGCTGAGGCAGCGGATGATTTTGCCCGGGTGGCTGAGCTTAACGAGCAGCTCAGTGCGGTGCGTGAGGAAAAAGACGAGCTGGATATGCAGTGGATGGAGGTCGCCGACAAACTATGACGGTGTCCGCGTTTGACCTGTTCAAGGTGGGTGTTGGGCCGAGTGCGAGCGTTCGGTGCGTGATGACGCCGCGATCGATAGCGCCCTGGATCGCGTTTTTCACGCCATAGATGGATGTGCAAAACGCGGCGTCAACAATACCGGTGTTCTTCCTGGTGGTTTGGCAATCACCGTGGCGGTCAATATCCCTGAGTGCTAGAAGCTTTAGTTCTTCGGCTGCGGCTTCTTCGCCACGGATGCGGCGAAGTTCTTCAAGGTGGTGGGGATGTCATCGCGATCCATGATAACTTCCACCATCACCAGCTTGTCCCTGGTGGCCTCCGCCGTGGCGAGCGCCTGCTTCAACTCGTTCGGGGTGCGTGCCTTGAGGACCAGGGTGGTTTCTTCGGTGCCGCCCATGGCTGCGGGCACGAGGTCCCAGTGGTAGGTGGTGATGTCGTTGTAAGGGGCTTCGGGGCCGTGGATGGCGCGTTCGACGGTGTAGCCCTCGTTGTTGATGATCACCATGATCGGGTTGGTTTTTTCCCGCAGCATCGTGGAGATTTCCTGCACGGTCAGCTGTGCCGCACCGTCACCACTGACCAGCACGCTGCGCCGCTCGGGGGCGGCCAAGGATGCGCCAAGGCTGGCGGGTAGCGCGAATCCGATGGAAGCCCACACGGGCTGGCCCATGGATTCGGTGCCCTTGGGCAGGGGCTTGCCGGCAAGGCCGAACATGGAGGTTCCAAGATCAGCGACCAAGGTTGCGTCCGTGGGAAGCCAGGTGGTGATGATCTCCCACAGGTCATCCTGGCGCAGCTGCTCATCGGGATTGGACTCGGCTGCCTCTGCTGGCTCGGCTTGCTTCAGGGGTTGGGGCTGCGGTTGGGCGGCGGCAACGGCCCGGGTCAGAGCCGGGAGGGCATCGGCCATGGCGATGGGCCCGTAGATAGTGTGTCCGACGCGTGCGGAGTGCGGGTCGACGGCCAGAATGTCCGCTTCCTCGATGTCTGCGGTGAAACCAGCGGTGGCGGTGTCGGTAAACAGTACGCCGATGGTGATGAGCCGTTCGGCATCCTCGACTGCCGCACGGGTGCGCTCCGGGGAGACGGACGCCCAATAGGCACCAACGTAGCGGGGGCTGTCATTATCGACGACGCCGATAGACCACGGCAGCGTCGCGTAGGGCAGGTCGCAGGAGGCGATGAACTCCCCCGTTGCTTGTTTTGCGTGATAGCGCTCGATCAGCCGGTCAGCGACGATGGTGGTTTTCTTGCCTTTAAGGAATTCGGTCGCTGCCTCTTCGAAGGCGGCCAGTTGGTTGCGTGCCGTAAATTCGCTGACGTCCTCACGGATGTTACCCACGGGCTGCCCGATGCGGGCCGCAGCCACGTCGGGGCTGAGCACCAGGTAGCCGGGGCGGGATTCGATGAGCATGGTGCGGATGACGCGGTCGATTTCGCTCGCCGCATTGTCCGGAGTCAGCCATGCTTGGGCGCAGGTGACGTGGCTGGCCATCTCGTAAAAGTGCCGGTAGTTACCATCAGCCAGGGTGTGGTGCACTTTGAGGTGATTTTCTTGGCTAAAGCGCACCGGGGCGCCCACGATGTGGAGGACTGGAACGTTTTCTGCATAGGAGCCGCCGGTGGCGTTGATGGCGGATAATTCGCCCACGCCGAAGGTGGTGACCATGGCGGCGAAGCCACGCAGGCGTGCGTAGCCGTCGGCGGCGTAGCCCGCGTTGAGCTCGTTATTGTTACCCACCCAGCGCAGTGCGGGGTTGTCCAGAATGTTGTCGAGGAAGGTGAGGTTGAAGTCGCCGGGGACGCCGAAGATGTCGCTGACTCCGGTTTGTGCGATGCGGTCGAAGAGGTAGTCGGCGACGGTGTAGGGGGTGGGGGTGCTCATGGG